>JADMIO010888848.1_pt1 | contig 96831 bp, 84 predicted proteins | sample 8958161 | NCBI WGS metagenome assembly JADMIO01 (sample SAMN16585339, study PRJNA669376) | soil metagenome | isolation source: Crop rotation soil | place: USA: Cullars Rotation, Alabama | collected 2011
GCCGCGACTTCAAGTCACGTGAATTCCAAGCTTCGGATCCCACTGTGCTGGAAAGGTCAGGAATAGTGAGATCAGAAAAGCTGCGGATGAAATCCTGGATGGAATAAATGACCGGGCTCCAATGGGGTGCTTCAATCTTGTGCGACAGGATCTTTTTAAAAAACAAACCGGCTCTCCTTGTAGGAAAAACGAGCGTAAGGCGGGAGAAATCTCCCCCTTGCTCCCTGTATAATTCATCAACCAGTTTCTCAAGAAAAGAAAGCATCGAAATACACCAATTTTTCCCTGCAATATCCCGTATTTTTTTTGAAAACAAGGCAATCATGATTATCTTAGCGTGATAAATTTCTGCTGTTGAACAAGAGAATACTTTTCAACATTTCCTTTTTTGTGTTGATGTTCAGCATAAGTGAAATTCTTTTTGCCGCTCCCAAAGGAAAAACGCCCGATCTTCAATTCCCTTCCCGGATTCATTTCATCGAAAACAAGAATCAATGGGACGATTTCATCCGTTACGAGGCCGACTTTAAAGGCGGAAAAATCTTCCTTGAGAATAACAGGTTTAGTTACGTTTTTTGTCACCCCGGCGACATGCAGGCTCTACATCCTCACGGCCCAAAACAACCGCTCACCGTGCATCTGCACGCAGTAAAGATTACGCCGGTCGGTGCCAATGCACATCCAGAGATTACTGCAAACGATCCGGCCGGGTATTTCAACAACTATTTTATCGGAAACGATCCTGCGAAGTGGGCCGCGGATGTAAGACTGTTTACTTCCGTCACCTACAACAACCTTTACGGGAACATCGATCTGAAATATTACAGCAGCGGAAACAATATCAAATATGATTTTATTGTAAGAGAAGGTGGTGATCCAGGAATCATCTCCCTCTCGTATGAAGGAGCAGATCATCTTTCCCTTGAAAACGGCGCTTTGCAGATGAAACTTTCTGTGGGCACCATCGCCGAAGAAAAACCATATGCATACCAGTTGATCGACGGAAAAAAAACAGAAGTTTCCTGCCGGTTCGTTCTGGATAATAACAGAGTCAGCTTTCACTTTCCCCGCGGATATAACAAATCGTATCCATTAGTGATTGATCCGACGCTAGTATTTGCAAGCTACACCGGGTCTTCGGCGGATAACTGGGGATTCACAGCAACATACGATGCGGCAGGCAATGTCTATGCAGGCGGAAACGTCAACAACATCGGTTATCCCGTAACGCCGGGTGCTTACCAGCTAAGCTATGGAGGTGGTGGAACAGGTGGAAACAATTGGGATTGCGACATGGCCATTGCAAAGTTCAATGACACGGGAACATCACTTTTATTTGCAACCTATCTTGGAGGATCCGATAACGAACAGCCTCAAAGTCTTGTCGTAGATGGGAACGATGATCTTATAATTTTCGGCATTGCCTTCTCAACAAATTATCCTGTTACAGCCGGCGCTTATCAAACGACGAAAGCCGGTAACGGCGACATGGTGATCTCGAAGCTGAGTCCGAACGGGAATAGCTTGTTAGGTTCAACCTATTTGGGAGGAGGTTCTGATGACGGCATCAATATCAGCTCCTCATTTTTTACCGGTGGATCTTTGAAATACAATTACGGTGACGAAGCACGCGGTGAGATCATTGCCGATGCTGCCAACAATTACATTGTAGGAAGTTGCAGTAAGTCAACTGATTTTCCGACTACAATCGGGGTGATGCAATCAACTTTCGGCGGCGGTGGCCAGGATGGAGTTCTTTTCAAGATTAACAATACGCTGACTAGCCTGGACTGGAGCACCTACATCGGCGGAAATGATAACGATGCTATTTATGATTGCACGCTTGACAACAATGGGAATCTTTTTCTCGCAGGCGGCACCAACAGTACAAACTTTCCTGTAACGCCGGGCGTCCTTCATACCGGATACCAGGGTGGTATGGCTGATGGATTTATCTCACATATAACCGGGGATGCAAGCTCAGAAATTGCTTCTACTTACATCGGCACACCGGGTTACGATCAGACCTATTTCGTTGAACTGGACTACAGCGGGAATGTGTATACCACCGGCCAGACTGAAGGTTCTTATCCTATCACGCCTGGTGTATACAGCAACCCGGGAAGCGGGCAGTTTATTCATAAGATGAATGCTGATCTGACTACCACATTTTATTCAACTGTCTTCGGGTCCGGAACCAACATTCCCAATATTTCTCCAACTGCATTCCTGGTTGATACATGTGAGAATGTGTATGTCGCTGGTTGGGGACGTTGTATTTCAGTCGGCACTTCCGGGAGTGTTTTCGGGATGCCTGTTACGCCAAATGCTTTCCAGTCTTCTACAGATGGATGCGATTTTTATTTTTTTGTTTTGAACCACGATGCCGCTTCTGTTCTCTATGCAACCTATTACGGTGGAGCGCTGAGCGAAGAACATGTTGATGGAGGAACCAGCCGCTTTAATAAAAACGGAACCATCTACGAATCAGTTTGTGCAGGATGCGGCGGGAACGATGACTTCCCGACAACACCGGGAGTTGTATCGTCAACCAATAACAGCAACAATTGTAACAACGGTGTTATTAAATTAGCATTCAATCTTGCGCGGACAGTTTCCAGCATTACTACTACACCGAACTATGGCTGTGCTCCTTTTTCCATCAGCTTTATCAACAACAGCATCAATGCAAGTGCATTCGAATGGGATTTCGGAGATGGTAGTCCAACGGACACTACCCCTTTTCCTACGCACACCTACCTTGACAGCGGTATTTATCATGTACGCCTCGTGGCTTTCAACGATGCAAGCTGTAATGTGAACGATACAGCGTACGCGAACATCCTGGTGAAAGCGCCATTACCCGTAACTGCCGCATATAATCTTCTTCAACATTCACCATGCGATACGATTGCAAGTGTACAATCCATCAGCACAGGAGGAAATATTTGTTCATGGGATTTTGGCGATGGATATACGACGACGGGAGTTTCAGCTTCGCATACTTATTCTGATACCGGAACATACATCATACGCCTGATCGTAAGTGATACCATTTGCACTTTTATCGCCGATACTACGTTTCAGGAGGTAACATTTCATTCATTCGCAAGAGCCAGGGTAGCCGCAACCGGAAGTGTACGTGGATGCGCACCTTTTGCAGTCACCTTTAACAACAACAGCTCTTCAAACGGAGACCATTTCTGGGAATTTCATGATGGCAGTCCTACGGATACATCGTTGAGACCAACGCATGTATTCACACATCCCGGGGTGTATGATGTGATCTACGTTGTCAGCGATCCGTACAGCTGCAACCTGGCTGACACTGCACATGTGCGGATTACAGTTCCGGTTTCAACTCCTCTCTTCGCTTCTTTCGATCTTCAAAAAAGTCCTTACTGTGATACGCTCAGGTCTACGCTTGCATTTAACGGAACAGGCGGCAATATTTATCACTGGTATTTTGGTGACGGGCAGCAGGCTTTCGGCGATCACGCCACCCACTATTATTCAATTGCCGGAACATACAACGTTGTATTGATTGCAACGGATACTGTTTGCGATCTTGTCGATTCCTCCGAACAGGTATTGTCTTTCCGTCCTTTCGTGGAAGCCGGCGTAAGCACCCATGGATTGCTTTTCGGATGTGCGCCCCAGCTGGTAGAGTTAAGCAATGCGTTTACAAGCATTGGTTCTCACACCTGGTATTTCGGTGATGGCACCATGTCTTCGAGTGCATCTGTTCATCATACGTACAACAACGTCGGAACGTATCACATCCAGCTTGTTGTTTCCGACACAGGTTCATGTAACAAGGGCGACACTGCTGCATATGTCCTGCATGTATATGCTGATCCTAAAGCCGCCTTTACCTATGAGAATCAACCGTTGCATTTCAGCAACAACGATATTCATTTCTTTGATCGCAGCAGCAATGCAGCTATTTACAGGTGGAATTTTGGTGACGGAGCAGAAGCATATCAACCTGACGTCGCGCACCGTTTTGCCTCGGGAGGCTCATACGATGTGTGCCTCTATGTAACAAGCCTCGAGGGATGTCTTGACTCCACCTGTGTACCCATCGATATTTTTGGTTCAGAAGCCATTTACGTCCCCACTGCGTTTACTCCAAACGGTGACGGAACAAACGATGAGTTCAGAGTTTTCTTCACCGGTCTCACACAGATCGACGTGATTATCTTTAACCGTTGGGGTGAAAAAATTTACGAATACAATACACTTGACGGAAGCTGGGATGGCACTTACAACGGAAAGCCAGTCGCAGAAGATGTGTATGTATGGCGCCTCCAGGCAAAGGGAGTTGTGAATGATGATATTGTCAGGTACGGTCGCGTCAGTCTTGTGAAATAATTTTCTTCAATGAAGAATGAAATTGACTGGCATAAGGATCCGCTGACCATTCGCACAAAAATTACCGGCAATTATAAGAACACGCAAAATGTGAGACGCTTTTTCAAATCACAGGTTGGGAAAGAAATCCATTTCAGCAGGGAGTTTATGATGTGGATGAAAGCGAATACAGGCAAATCACTGGGAGATGCTGTAGCGGAATACAAAAAACAAAATGCATTTTAGATTCCTGATTCACGAGCCCGATGAAACATCTTTTCTTTTTCACTTACACACTCCTGTTTTTTTTCTTTTCATCTTTTCAAAATACAAAAGCACAAGCCCCTCCTTTTCGCTGGGCGAAATCGATCGGGGGAAATGCCAATGATTCTCCTTATTCAATCGCCGTAGATGCTGCCGGGAATGTTTATACGGTCGGCGTCTTCGAAACATCAGTTGATTTTGACCCGGGCCCGTCCGCATATAATTTATCAACGTCCGGCATCTTCGACGTTTTTATTTCCAAGCTCGACAGTGCAGGAAATTTTATCTGGACAAAACGCATCGGTGGAACGATGGACGACTACGGGTTATCAATTGCACTCGACGATTCAGCGAATGTATATACGACCGGCTATTTTACAGGATCTGTTGATTTCGATCCGGGGACAGCAACTCATACGATTACTGCTCCCAACCTCGACTTTTTTATTTCCAAGCTGGACAGCGCCGGTAATTTTATGTGGGCAAAATCATTTGGCGGAGCGGCGGGTTACCCGGGTTATATCACGCTCGCGCCGGATCCTTCCGGAAATATTTATTTAACAGGATCGTTCTGGGGAACCATGGATTTCAACCCCGGATCAGGAACATTTAATCTGACATCCCTTGTTAACGCTGCAATGTTTGTCACCAAACTTGATCACTCCGGAAACTTTCTTTGGGCGATCAGCACGGATGGATTGGAAAATGCAATAGGATCATCCATTGTTGTTGAACCCGGAGGAAGCCGCAATGTATTTGTCACCGGTTCATTCCAGGATACAGTAGATTTTGATCCGGGACCGGGCACGGTGAATTTAATCTCGAATGGATTCAGTGACGTCTTTTTTTTAAAACTTGACAGCGCCGGAAATTTAAAATGGGTAAAGACCATCGGCGGAATTCTTTTAGATGGCAGCAATTCAATTGCTATTGATCAGCAGTCTAATCTCTACATCACCGGGAACTTTGCTAATACCATCGACTTTGATCCCGGACCGGCCACAGCTATGCTTACATCCCTCGGAGGATACAATGCTTTCCTCGAAAAGCTCGATAGCGCAGGTAATTTTTTGTGGGCCAGGCAAACCGCTGCGACAACAACGGGGGCGGTATCAAATGATATTGCGCTTGATACTGCAGACAATGTTTATGCAATTGGTCAATTTGCAGGCACTGCAGATTTTGATCCCGGCTCAGGCACTTTCAATTTAACTTGTACAGGCGCAGAAAATATTTTCATTTCAAAAACCGACAGCGCAGGAAATTTTATCTGGGCAAAAAATATCAGCGGAACCGGTGATGATGTTGGTCAATCGATTGCTGTTGACGGGAACGGGTATGCTTATATAACAGGATGGTTTCAGAGTCCGTCAATTTCATGCCCTCCTTTTACTCTTAACAATCCATTCAGCTCCCTGCCCTCCACCGATATTCTTGTTGCAAAAATTGATCTATCCTCTGTGACGGGAAATAACGAGTATGAAACATTCAACAAAGATTTTTCTCTTTACCCGAATCCTGCATCTGATCAATTCTCTATCATCTTTCCCGGAATGACAAAGCAGGCAGAAATTTTTATTACGGATATTTCAGGAAAATTAATTTACAATGGCGTTATAACAAAAACAGGTAGATATGAAGTGAACACAGGTCAATTCGAACGCGGACTTTATTTCGTACAGATTAAAACAGCAGACTTTACAGGAACCAGGAAAATTTTAATTGCAAGATAATTTTCAAAAAGTAAAAGCCATTTAATTCTCCGCATTGCCCACTGCTACTGCCGACTGCCGCTAATTCACCTGTTGCCGCTGACTAACACCCTTTCTCTTATCCATCGGTTACCGGTCATGATCGATACGATGTAAGTGTTATTCTTTACATAAGAAGAAGGCTCAATATCCAGGAAAAGTTCTTTTTTGTTTTTGGAAATTGTAGTGGACGATCTCACTTCCCTGCCTGACATATCCTGAACAACGACACTGACATTCTCAAGTTCCTCGCCGTTCTTATTGATGAAGATCATATTACCCGGGGATGGATTCGGAAAGAGTTTGTAACCGGATGCCCGTTCTATATAAACATGGACAGCATCTGAATAACCGGATTTTCCATCGTGATTCGTTTGCTTCAGACGATAATATGAATCTCCCTGCAACGGGTTTTCATCCATTGCCGAGTAGTGCAAAGTTCCGCTGCTGTTTCCTGCACCCTTGACAGATAAGATGGAATCGAATTTTGTGCCGTCAGGAGATCTTTCAATTGTAAAATAATCGTTGTTGATTTCAGACGCTGTTGACCATTCACATTTTACATTGTTCCCTGATTTTACTGCATCGAAACTTATAAGCTGAATAGGCAATGAAGACGGCGGAAATCCAAGTGCAAATTTTCTTTTAAAGGAACTGATGGTTCCGGACACTATATTCCCTGTTATGTTCGCCGAAGCTGCTCCACCCATATCCACCCAGTTGAAGCTGCCATCATCGTGCGCTACGCTTACATTGTTTTTATCTGAAACACCGTCATCGGAATCATAAAACAAATTCACGAAGCCATTGCTGAAATTAGAAACATTCTGTCGCGTAAAGTCCCAATAACGTGTATCGGAAACACGGCCAAGTGTAGAAGGGAGATTATACCCGAGTGCAGCAGCAGACGCATTGAAAACTTCACCTTTATAGGTAACAGAAGTTGCCGTCAGGTGAGTCACGGTCAGTGAAGCCGGTCTGAATTCCAACCCCTTGCCTATTGGAAATGTTTTGGTGGTTGGAGCGGTTGTAGCAATGGTGTGGATCATCGGACCGTTCACAAAAGAAGAAACAGAACCCGGGCTTGCAGAAGCACTTGAAGTACAAGTAAGAATATTGGCCGAAGTAGTGACAAGATTTCCGGAAGTCATCAGGAGATAATTGGAAACTTTCTCAGCCGTCTCAAGTGTGATATCTGCGGAAGCATTTATGGTAAGATTATAAAAAGTCGAAACAGATGCGCCGCCCATAGATTGAGCAGAACTTCCTGCAAAAGTTACGGTGCCTGTTCTGCCGGTAAAAGTTCCGTCGTTGTAAAATGCATACACTCCGTCGAAGTTTCCTGTCAGTGTCATATTCTTGCTGTCGCCATTGATACCTTGTATGGATCGGTTGTCAAATGTTTTATTCAGATCAATGTAAAGACTGAGCAGCTTGAAGTTGGCAGTAGAGCTCTTTGAAGGCTGGAGTGAAATGGCAGCACCTGCCGGACCCGTTACTTTGAAATTAGGTTGTACAACATTGGGAAACGGAACAAAGTCGAATGAACTTCCTGCGGGAGTTGCCGCGTCACCGAATTGAACAGTACCGCCCGTCGTATTCACATTTCCATTTGTTCCGCATATTCCCCAATCGACATTTGTTGCACCGACATTGTTGTGTTTTTCTATCACGATTGTTCCGCCGCTCATATCAAAAACACTTTCTGCAAGATCATTCTGATAAAAAACTCCCTGCGATGTGCCGCTTGTTCCATTGTTCAGGAGAATGGTGCCTCCGCTCATTTTAAAACTGAACGGATCTGCGAGGTTATTAAATATTCCGCCGTACACATCCAGAAAACCGGCTGTGACTTCGAGGTACGGAATGACGCCGGCAGGCTGGCGATAAACCAATCCTTTTGTACCCGCATTTGTTCCTACGTATACTGTTCCCCCGTTTACATACAACGAACCCTCAAGAAAAAGTGTTGTTGAGTTCGGACTGAACCAGACTGTTCCCTGCGGCACTTTGAATACAACCAGCTCAGAGATTACATAATTGGCAGCAGCTGATGCATTGATCGAATAAGTGCTGTTGTTGTCGTGAATGTAAGTACCGGTTGTTGTAACAAGGGTGGCAATCGCATTTTCAAAACCCGGAGATTCCACCTGCAGGTAATCTGAAACGGCAGTTTTGCCTAGCGTGACATTATTCAATGACCAGGTTCCTGCACCCGAGACAATGCTATTTGAAGCTCCATTAAAAACAATATTGACCCTGTCGTTTGCATCGTATACAAGATCCACAATGCCGTTGTTGACGAGGTCACCTCCAATTTTCAGTGTATGTGTCCGCGTATTGTTGCTGTTGTATAATAGTTTAGCTCCGTTCCTGACATTGATATCACCACTCACTGTCAAGGTAAAGCTCCCGGTGCTGCCGAACTGGAGTATGCCCGATGTTCCCTGCCCAATGTTGATCTGTGAACATGCACTTGTAGTATTCACAAATACAGTAATCCCGTTTGCAATATTCACCGTATCACCTGCAACAGGAAACGCGAAGCCCGGGGCTCCGCCATAATTAGTCGTTGACCAGGAAAAATTCGAATTCCAGTTTGCACCGCTGCTGCGCGAATAGTAGGTTATTGCATTCGATACCATCGGGAACAATACAGACGTAAGCAGAACCAGCCACAGGAGAAATTCTTTTCGTACACATCTAAAATAAAAAGTTGTCATCTGTTTCAACTTTAAGTTCACTCATGCGTTGGCTTCGCGTCGGTGATCTTAAGTTCCCGTGATGATCAACATGGTTTCTAAGAGTAAAGATCAGGGTTCGGGTGGTGCAGTATCAGAACCATCGGTAAGAGCATTACTGATGTAAGGTTTTGGAAAGTGTCTTTAAAAGGAAAGTCGGAAAAATGCCAGGTTCAAAGACTTCATTTTAAACCCTGTCAAAAAAAGGATTTTCAACATTACTCAAAACTGTAAGAAATGTTCTGGAGATGCTGATAGCGGCTTCATAATCGCTCCAACAGTTATCACAATCAATAGAAATTTTCCTTTTGCCAATTCACCCTAATGAACCAATGAACCATTGAACCAATAACTACCGGGTTTGAATAGCTTGCCCAATTCCCATACATTTGCCGCCAGAAGAATCACCATCCGATTGATGAATAATAAAACTTTTTTTCTTTTATCCTTTGTTTTGATTTTTGTGTGTTCAAACGCACATGCCTCACCTGAAGACAGCACGCAAAAAGAAGTAAAAATTCCAACAGTTATCCGGTACATCTATGGCAGTGCATTGACTGATCCTGAACCAAGCTATCATACTCTTGATACTTCCATGGATAACCTGGAAGTTGTTAACCCGGCCGTTGGCCTGCATTACAATTATCTTTCAAATACAGGAAGCGCAGCGTCGCCGCAGCTGTTTTCATTACGTGATGGATTGATGACAGATGCGGGTTATCATTCTTATGACCTTTATCTTTTTAAAGATCGCTCCATCCGTTATTTCAGAACCAACAAGGCCTTCAGTGAGCTGAACTACCATCTCGACGGAGGAAAAGAGCAACAGATTACTGTTGCCTTGTCACAAAACATTGCAAAGAAGTGGAATGCGGGACTGGATTTCAATCGACTCGGTTCTACCGGTTTTTTAAAAAACGGAACCGTATTTCATACCAACATCGATTTGTACACATGGTTTCAATCTGAAAACAGCCGTTACAACCTGCTGGCGCGGGCAATATGGAATTCCATCGGCAACCAGGTGAACGGCGGCTTGCACAGCGATTCGATTTACGATAACAGCTCTGTAAGCAATCTCGCTCTTCAGGGATTGCTTGTGAATTTAACGGATGCTGAAAACCGTTTTCGCAACCGCGTATTTGCCCTGAGCCAATTTTATGATCTCGGTGAAACCGTTTCAGAAAAAACTTCTGACACCACACAACAATCTCATTTTACACCTACAATAAGAATTGAACATTCCATTTCGCTGGAAGCAGAAGCTTTTGCTTACCAGGATGCAACTTCCGGAACGTATTATAAAAACTCTTTCTTTTCTTCAGCATCTCTTGACTCGCTTCACTATTATGATCTGAGAAACAGGATTTCGATTGCATCTCTTTCACCGGTTAAAAATTTATTTTATTACTCTTTTGGAGCCGAACATCAATGGCTGCGTTACGGGCAGGTTTCAAATTCCGAGTTGCAATTCCTCGATACCATCATGGAGAATGCTTCTGTCAATGCCGGAATTTACAACGGTAGTGAAAAAACAATTTCGTGGAAGCTGACAGCTGATTATATTTTCCATGGCGCCAATAAAGGAGATTACAAAGCAGACGCTACGCTTCATGCCGATCTAAAAGATTATGGCAACATCGGCCTTTCAGGAAAAATATTTCTGCGTTCACCGGAATTTATTTATCAACGGTATTATTCCAACCATTTCGTATGGGAAAATAATTTCGCGAAAAACCAGGCAGAAAATATTTCCGTTGACTATGCATATGCACCGTTTAAGATTTCTGCAGGGGCTGAGATTTCTTCTTTCACCCACTTGCTCTATCTCGACACCTCTGCAACTCCTGCACAATCGCCGCAGTCAATAAATGTCATGAAATTTTTTCTGAACAAAAACTTCAGGCTTGGAAAAATTCATCTCGATAATTCAATCATATTTCAAAAATCAAGTGACAAGCGAACACTTCCTCTACCCGACTTTATACTTACTCACTCTCTTTATTTTGAATCCTGGTTTTATAACAACGCTTTGCTATTCCGCGCTGGCCTGGACCTGCATTATCATTCTTCTTATTATGCAGATGCGTTTATGCCTGCAACCGGTTTGTTCTACAGGCAGTACGAAAAGAAAACAGGCGGATTCTCGCTCGTGGACTTTTATATCAGCTTCAGAATAAAAACAGCACGTGTATTTCTAAAGCTTGAAAACATCGGGGACAATTTTTTCAAAAGAGGATATTACCTTACTCCTCATTACCCGATGCAGGGAACAACCTTCCAGTTGGGAGTTAACTGGAGGTTTTTTGATCAGTGATCTTAAGTTGAAAAGTTTGTAAGGTTCGAAAGTTTAGAAAGCTATCCCCAACCTCACGTTTTCTGTTTCTTCTTTTTCGCAGCAGGAAACAAAATGTTATTGAGAATCAGCCGGTAGCCGGGTGAATTCGGATGCAAAGCAAGATCCGTCTGCGGATCTCCAACCTGGTGTTGGTAATCTTCAGGATCGTGGCCGGCATAAAAAGTCCAGGTGCCTTTACCGAATTCTCCATGGATGTAACGTGCTTCGTCTGCGGCTTTGTTATCACCCATCACAAGCACTTCAGGCTTGATAAATTTTTTCTTAAAGGCAGTAGTCTGTCCCATGAAACCCTTAATGACCTGCTCATGATTCTGGCAGAGCATCGTTGGAACAGGATCCCACTTGGCGGAAAATTCAAAGAGTGTAAAGAAGTCTTCTGTCCGTGGTATTTTTCTTTCCGGGGGCTCGTTGTCTATATCTGAAAATTCATAGATGTTCGGGTTTGTAATCAGGCTGAAATTGCGGAATGCAAAACATTTCGCATAGTCGAGCTTTTTGTTTTGTTGAGGGTCTGCTGCATCACCGTCGAACATCGATTCGCAAATGTCAACGCCTTCAGCTGCCAAAGCAATATCATAGCTGTCGGTAGCAGAACACATCGCAAAAAGATAACCTCCGCCAACAGTAAAATCCCGGATCCTTTGTGCTACAGCAAGCTTCATCTCTGAAACTTTTTTAAAGCCAAGCTTGTGTGCCATATCCTCCTGAAGCCGCACATCTTCCTGGTACCAGGCCGCATTGCGATAAGCAAACCAGAAACGTCCGTATTGCCCCGTAAAATCCTCGTGGTGAAGATGCAGCCAATCGTACTTTGGCAATATCCCTGACATTACTTCTTCATCGTACACAACGTCATACGGGATTTCCGCATACGTCAGCGCCAGCGTCACGGCATCATCCCACGGTCTTTTATTTTTGGGAGAATAGACGGCTACCTTCGGAGCTTTCTCCAGCTTGATAGCGTCCATGTTAACCTCAGGGTTAGCGATTTCGGTGAGAATGGCCTGCTCCTGAGCATCTGCGATCACTTCAAAGGTGACACCACGGATCGCACATTCTTTTTCAAATGTCGGGTAATCGGCCAGCAGGAAGCTGCCGCCTTTGTAATTTAAAAGCCACCTGACATCAATCTCTTTTTGCAATGCAACATAAGCAATGCCGTATGCTTTAAGATGATTTTTCTGCGTTTCATCCATCGGGATGAGAATGTAGGCCGCGCGTAGCTGAAGAGCCATCAGGAGCACGGTGCCTATTATAATGATTTTTTTCATGATGTCATACAAAGATAGAGAAACGCAGAAGTATTCTACGTGAGCTTTGGAGAAAAGTAAACGTTAAATAAGGAAGAAAATTGAAAGCTGAACGGACTCTAAAGCCGTTTAAAACGGAGCTTCTTCATCCGTCATGTCATTCATCCTCGAGCCTACAATAATGCGGTTCGATTCGTAATCGACGATGGAACCGGAAACAAAATTGGATTTTTGTCCATCCGGTGGTGCTTGAGAAGATTCCCCGATTTCGCTGTAATCGAGATCAGTGAATTTGGCAAGTGTGTCAACGAATTTCAGCTTTACCGTTTCAAGCGGACCATTCCTGTGTTTTGAAATAATCAGCTCAGCCATTCCACGGGTTGGCTTGTTGTCCTCATCGTATTCAATCTTGTAATACTCGGGGCGATATATGAAAAGCACCATGTCAGCATCCTGCTCAATGGCTCCTGATTCCCGAAGGTCAGAAAGCTGCGGGCGTTTAATGCCTCCCCGCGATTCAACCGCACGACTCAGCTGCGAGAGGGCAATGATCGGAACATTTAATTCTTTTGCTATAGCCTTCAATGAACGTGAGATCGAGCTGATTTCCTGTTCTCGGTTACCTGATTTTGATTCTACATCCGAACGCATCAGCTGCAGGTAATCGACAATGATCAGCTGAATGTCATGTTCAACTTTCAATCTTCGGCATTTTGAACGCAGATCAAAAATTGACAATGCAGGAGTATCATCGATGTAGATCGGGGCTTCAGAAAGTTTTCCTGTCATTGTCACTAGCTGCTGCCACTCGACAGGGTTCAGTTGTCCTTTTTTCAGCTTGTCGGCCTGGATACCGGTTTCGGAAGCAATCATCCGCTGAACCAGCTGCACTGACGACATTTCAAGAGAGAAAAATGCAATAGGTTTTTTAAATCGTACCGCTGCATTACGGGTAAGTGAAAGCACGAATGCTGTTTTTCCCATTCCGGGACGCGCTGCAATTACAACCAGGTCCGACTTCTGCCAGCCGGAAGTAATGCGATCAAGATCTGTAAAACCTGATTCAACACCTGTAATACCCGTTCCGTGTTTCCTGGCTGCTTCAATCTGTTTGTAGGCTTCACTTACCATCGAGCTCATCGCCTGGTAGTTTCGCTTGATGTTGCCTTGTGCAACATCAAAAAGATTTTTTTCTGCACGGTCAAGCAGGAAAAAAATATCAGAAGTGTCTTCGTATGCATCCTTGATGGTCTCAGAAGAGATGCGGATCAGCTCACGCTGAATGTGTTTCTGCAAAATGATGCGTGCGTGGTACTCGATGTTTGCGGCAGAGGCAACCCGGCCGGTCAGCTGGGTAATCATAAAAGGACCGCCGACAATATCGAGCTCTCCTCTTTGCTTCAGCTCGTTGGTAACGGTGAGAATGTCGATCGGCTCGGAACGTTCGAACAGGCTGCTGATGGCCTTGAAGATCATCCGGTGAGCATCTTTATAAAAGGAACTCTCGTGGAGGATATCGATAACGGAAGTCAGCGCATCCTTTTCCAGCATAAGCGCTCCCAATACAGCCTCTTCCAAATCGATGGCCTGTGGTGGTAATTTTCCGAAAGTATTAACGATCTGCGCAGGAAAAGGTGATTTACCGGTAACTTTTCTTCTTGCTGAAATCGCATCACCGGTATTCACCGGCTGTCCTGCATCTGTCATTTATCAAATATAAGCTTTGAAAGGTTTTGTTTTGTTCACGTTGAAAAATAATTTCAACTTTTTACCTGTTTAAAAAATAATTTTAAAAGGGATGCGAAGCTAAATAAATCCACCACCTTTTGCGTTGTTGTTGAAAACTAAATTTATTTTTGTCGGAAGAAAGTTTTTTAGAATATTTTGAGATTGATTCTGACTTAACTGGTAGCAATTGTTTTTGTAGCACATGAAAACGACTTCTTCTTCAACACATTCCGGTTCAATAAAAAAAAATGCAATTGCATTTTTAGGTGCCCTTCTGTTTATATCATGTATCATTATTTCCTGTAGAAAAAATGAAGAGGGCAACATTGTTATCGATATAAAGGGCCCGATGTCGGGCCAGCAATTTAACCCGGGCGATACATTTCCTGTGATCGCTGCCATCACTTCGAATCGGCCACTTGTTTCAGCAACAGTCCAGCTGCTGAATTCCAATTACATTCCTGTTGCTACTGCTGTTAATCTTCCTTTGAGCAACACTCATGAAAATCTTCAACTTAACTATGTGGCGGATAATCTTTTCCTCGCAACAGGGAATTACATTCTCATCGTTACTGCATCCGATGACCACGAGGAAACAAATGCTTTTGTAACGGTGCATGCTACGGAATTGCCAAAAGAAAGAAAAGCCATCTATCTCCTTTCAGCCTCAGGCAGCCTGGGCTTCGATGTTGCAACCATTGATTCGACTCATGCCATTCATGCGGCTTTTAATGTAAACGGTGATTACGGTGGATCCGCTATTTATTCAATGCAACACAGACTATTTACAATCGGCAAAAAATTTGGAAACTTCAATGCCTATAACCTCACCTCAAATGCATTGTCGTTCAGCCATCCTCCTGCAACACCCGGTGTTCCTTATTTTCAGCGGATATTTTTAAAGAATGATCTCGTCTATGTTTCTTACTACGATGGAAATATAAAAGGCTACGACTATTCTTATACCCAGAGATACGGCGTCAGGCAACCCGTCAGTTTTATCCCCGACATGATTTTCAAAAATGATCGTTATTTCTTTGCCGAGTTGTTTTATCCTTCGGCTCACCAGACTAAAATCGGTGTATTCGACAGGAACATGGGCGCAGAAAAACAGGAGGCAATCCTGGACATTAAAATAGTTGGAATGTTCACGATCGATGACACTCACCTGCTTTTATTTGGGAATGATTCCACGACAGGCATCGGCAAGATTAAAATTTTCAACATTACCGGTAACGGAACAAATGAGATTCATACCATGCCGTCGGGTATGATGAACAATGTCATTCAATATGACGACACGCATTTCCTGGTATCCTATTCAAACGGTATTTACATGTACGACTACAATCTCAATGGACTCACACCATATGTCACGGGCTTACCGGTTTATTCACTTACGTATGATGATGTAAACGACGAATTGTTTGCGTGCAGCGGAAATCAAATTCATGTTTACAATGCAGCGACAGCTTCGGAAAAATACTTTGTAGTAAACGCTGACTCGGTCTTAGACGTGAGGCTGCTGTTTAATAAGTAGAAGAAAGAAAAGTAATAAGGAATAATGAATAAGTAATAAGGGGAATTTGCAACCATTATTACTTATTCATTATTCCTTATTATTTAATGCTTACACGGGCAAATTCTAACTCCTGCACTTAATACAAAACCTTATCCGTCTTCGACTCCCACTCTTTAAAAGCTTCGATTGCTTCGTCGTGCAACATTTGTTCAACAGGAATCTGGCGGTCGTTTAAATCGGCCTTGATTTCCTCGTAGATAAATGCATCATCAAAATTTATCCGGGCAGCATCCGCCTTTGTATTTGCATAATACACTTTATCCGGGCGTGCCCAATAAATGGCGGAAAGACACATGGGGCAGGGTTCGCAGCTGGTATAGATCTCGCAGCCTGTGAGCTGAAAAACATTCAGGGTTTTGCATGCCTCTCGGATGGCAACCATTTCGGCATGAGCTGTAGGATCGTTGGTTGACACAACTTTATTATACCCGCGTGAAATGATTTCACCGTCTTTTACGACAACAGCACCAAACGGTCCGCCGGTATTGGTGCGCATCGTTTCAAAAGAAAGCCGGATGGCTTCACGCATAAAATCTTTCTTACCTGACATAATGAATTACTGGGCCATTGCTGATTTTACATTTCCGGCTGCATTTTTTTCCACCACCACTCCCATCGCGCAGAATTTATCGATACGGCTTTTTACGAGCTGGCCGACCTCAACAGCGCGAAGCTCAGCGAGGTTATTTTTGATTTCTGTTTTCACAATGGAAAACATTTCTTCAGGGAATGTATGCGCGCCACCGATAGGTTCACGGATAATTCCGTCGATGAGATTTTGCTGCAGCATGTCTTCAGCAGTCAGCTTCAGCACTTCAGCGGCTTTCTCTTTATAATCCCAGCTGCGCCATAAAATGGAAGAACAGGATTCAGGAGAAATAACGGAGTACCATGTATTCTCCAGCATCAATACGCGATCGCCGATGCCAATACCGAGTGCACCTCCGGAAGCACCTTCGCCGATGATAATGCATATCACCGGAACCTGCAACTTCGACATCTCGAAAAGATTCCGTGCAATGGCTTCACCTTGCCCTCTCTCCTCTGCTTCAAGGCCCGGGTAAGCACCGGGAGTATCGATGATCGTCACAACAGGCTTGTTGAATTTTTCCGCTAGCTTCATCAGCCGCAATGCCTTCCGGTAACCTTCGGGATTGGCCATGCCGAAATTTCTGTATTGCCGCTGCTTCGTCGTGTTCCCCTTTTGCTGACCGATGAACATGACGGTCTGTCCGTCAACGCTTCCAAACCCGCCGACAATCGCTTTGTCATCGCTTACTGTACGATCGCCGAACAGCTCAATAAAACTATTTTCTGTGATGGACTGGATGTAGCTTAGGGAATAAGGACGCTCAGGATGCCTCGATAATTGTACGCGTTGCCACGGTGTCAAATTCCCGTATATTTTTTTTCGCGTCTCCCGAAGCTTGTGTTCAAGCTCCGTTACTGTTTTACTTACATCAACCTTACTTTTTTCACCAATTTGTTTTTGCTTTTCAATCTGTTCAACCAAATCTTCAATGGGCTTTTCAAATTCGAGAAATGTCATTGTGTTTTATATTAAAAAGTGAATGCAAGGTAGCATGGAATATTGATAATTGAAAATAGTGAATTATTGGTTAATTGATCACCCTTTCATTGGCTAACTGGCTAATTAGCTAATTAGCCGATTAGCCAATTTGGTGTGACCTTACAATTACTACATTCGCACAGCAGCGTATGATCTCTTTTCCAAATGCAAAAATTAATTTAGGGCTGAACATTGTTTCAAAAAGAGCCGACGGCTTTCATAATATTGAAACAATTTTTTACCCGGTGCAATGGTGCGACGTGCTGGAGATTCTGCCCGATGCATCTGCGAAAGCATCAGTCCAATTTAAAAATACGGGTATCAAAATTTTTAGCAAGGAACAACAGAATCTTTGCATTCGTGCCTATGAATTACTGGCGGAGAAACACAATCTCCCGGAAGTTCGGATGCATCTCCATAAAATTATTCCTGTCAGCGCAGGGCTGGGCGGGGGTTCTGCCGATGCAACTTTTGCTCTCCTGGCCCTGAATAAAATTTTTAACCTGAAGCTTTCCGATGACCAGCTTTTTCAATATGCTTCCTCGCTTGGAAGTGATTGTGCATTTTTTATCCGCAACAAACCGGTATTTGCAACCGGCAAAGGCGACCAGTTTGAGGAAATAAAACTGAATCTTGAAAATTACTTTGTCGTCATCGTCAAACCGAAAGTCCGCATCAGCACCGCTGAAGCATACAAAGGCGCGAGCCCGGCAAAACCAAAAGCTTCGCTGAAAGAATTAATCAAGCTGCCGGTGATCAAATGGAAAGACAACATTCACAACGATTTTGAGAAGACTGTATTTCCTGAATTCGCGGTGATTCGCAACATCCGGAAAAAACTTTACCAGTACGGTGCCGTCTATGCTTCGATGAGCGGCAGCGGTTCTTCGGTGTATGGAATTTTTACAGAAGAAAAAAATCTAAACGCTTCGTTCAGGAATTGTTTGGTATGGAGCGGAAGGTTTTAAGTGCGCAAGTGTTGAAGTGTTTGAGTGCTTAAGTAAACGACCCTACTTAAACACTCAAACACTTCAACACTTGCGCACTTCAACACCTAAACACTTAAACACTACTCCAACGCCAGGTTCAAATACCTCGGACACTTCACCGTATACTGAAGCCCGATCATTTTTTTCTCATTTGGCTCAAGCACAAAGCTCCATTCAAGCTTGCCGGTTTTCTCATCGACTTTTGCAAAAGAAGAATTCTGCAATTCCACTTCAATCGATTTACGTTCTGATAACGGGTATTGATCCTCTACAACAATATGAATAGAAGCATTCCTGTTATTTTTTACCGCAATGTCCCAGCCGATTGTCTCCTTAAAATTATTACCCGAAACTTTTTTATCATTCAGCTGTTTGTTGCCCTCGCGTGTTACGATGATTCCTTTGTCGCGGCCCAATGAAATTTCGAGGGTGTCACTTGACTTCTGTGCATCAATCGCTGACTGGCCCACAAATGTTCCCTGGTAGTAAATGCTTGTCTCACCCGAAATAAGACTGAGCTGTGTCCAGTCAGGAATTTTTGCCGTGAGAAAAACGTCGCGATCAAGTTTTGGGACGGCATGGTAAACATATTCAACCGGCACGCTTGATTCTTTTATTTTGATCTGGTAATCTTCGCCGTCAGAAGGAATCGTGTAAGGAATTTCAATTGCGTATTCAATGTTGGCCACCGTTTCTTTTAAAGTATGACCGATGTAGCTTGATGTTTCAACGATGGGGCCTTTCGGAGCATCAGAAAAATAACTCTTTGAATTGTTCCTTGATCCTCGAAAATTTAAATCACTATTCCAGGAATCAAAATTATTTATTGATACACCAGCCGTTCTAGCACTAAGTGAGCTTACTGTTCGTTGCGGGACCGACTGAATTTCTTCCATTGTCATGGATTTTTGCGTCTCCACATTTCCGGCATCTATAAGTGGTTTCGAATATACAGCCACCTCAGCGAGCTCTATTCCTCGGTTTAACCGTGGACTTAAGTAGGTTGTTTTATCTGCTTCGATTATTACATTTTGTGCTTCTGTTGCGTCGTATCCTACATAAGCTACCTTGACTTCGTAATTACCTGTTGGAATTGGCTTTATAGAATATTGGCCATCGATATCAGATATCCCACTGGTCACTACTTGTCCATTTTTCACCACCGAAATAAACGCAAAAGGAATCGCTTCGTTTGTTTTTGACTCAAGTATGCTCCCTTTGAGAGCGCCAACTCCGGAAAGGTTTTCACTAACCATAGGAGTCAGTATTCGTCCAAGATAAAAAGTACCCAACTCCGGCTTATCACCACTTAATTTGGGATTGGTAGTCGACAAATGAAAGTTTACACTGTTCCAATCTTCTCCTGTTGACTGGTAAACATTTGCATTGTATATAATGGATAGCGGCTTCGTGATATCGTCAACCCGAAAATCATATGTCGGTTTCCATCCGGCAGAAGAAATGTAGTAACTCAACCGAAGTTCAGGTGACATTTCACGTTCACATTCCAAAGCGATGAGCACCCGGCTATAGGAGCTTTTCTTTTTCGAATTCTTTTCATTGTATTTACGATACATTTCTTCAAGGTGATCATTTGCCGAGTCAAGCTGGGACGAAAGCCTGAGCTTACTTTCAAAAATTTCATTCAATCGCCCGCGATAGAAATCGGCTGCTTCGCGGATTACATGAACTGCCGAGCCATCATCTTTCCTTGATATGATGCTATTATCCATTAACAGCTTTTCTTCCTTATCAAAAACCAGCAACCTGTTTTTAATATCCTTGATCTTAAGCTCCTCTGATTTGACAGTTGCTTCAAATGAAGAGCGGGCCTTGTCATCCTTCTTTTCATTTCTATAATTAAGCTGATGTTTCACCGACAATATTTTACAATTCTCGATCCGTTTCACCTGGATGCTTTGCGGGTTAATGTCGGCAGGAAGATCTTCAAGACGCAGAAAATACTTTTTCTTCTGAAAGTTCATTTTGACAGTGCGCGTGACCTGTGCGCCATTGAAAAAAACAGTCACGTCGGTAATTTTAGTAGTAACATCTAAAGTATCTGTTGCGGCATAGGTACAAGCGGAAACAGAAAGCATAAATAAAATTGAATACTTTTTCATAGTGAGTCGTTTTGTTATACTAAAAGTATGGTTATACGACTCCCTATAGTGTCACAGAATTATAAAAAAGTAAAAAGCAAGCAAGGCGGAATTGACAAAACACCTGTAACGAATTACGAACTAAAAACGAATGTACGAATACGCGAATTTCCTTGATCGAAGTTTTCGCGTATTCGTACATTCGTATCGATTCGTAATTCGATACCTATCATCAAGAAATCAGGATCTCAACATTACTACAGAGTTACTCTTCTTCCTTCATCCCTTTCCCCTGGAACACCGAGCTGAAAAGATCTTTGAAACGAAGACCGGAAATAAGGTTGTTTTTGCTGAGCAAAGAAAATTCGGCAAGACCATGAAGCAGGAATTCCATCAGCATCAGCTTTTCTTCTCCCTTTGCTTTTGGAAAAAATTTCTTTACCACATCGTCGAGACCGGGAACTGCATTGAGAGCTGTGGTATAATCTTTTTCTGAAAGATCATTTAATAAATCCAGTTCATTGCCGGCTCCGAACCAATCCACCACTTCGCGGTATGGACTCGGCTCTTTTTTTCTTTTTATTTTTTCAGGATCAGGAAAATATTCAGTGAACCGCGTACGGATTGCTTTGCTGATCAGGTTTTGAGAAACAATAAAGCTTCCCTCCTGTTCACCTTCGTAAACAAGTTCAATTTTTCCAGTGATGGAAGGAATGACGCCCCAGAAATCTGTGATGCGAAGTGCAGTATGAGTTTCATTGTTCAGCAACATTCTTCTTTCTGCCGCGCTGAATAAATTTTCATATGCAGAAATCGCAAGCCGTGCGCTTACACCGCTTTTGGGATCGATGAATTCATTGCTTCGCGCTTCAAAAGAAATCTGCTCGAGTAAATTCTCAATCAGCTCAAAAGATTTGACGGAAGATTTTTGTTCAGGAGAAAGCTGTGCTTCCTGCAGCGTAATTTCTTTGGAGGTAATGATATCTTTGGGGTAATGCGTCAGGATCTGGCTTTCGATGCGGTCTTTCAAAGGAGTTACAATGCTGCCGCGATTGGTATAATCTTCCGGGTTGGCAGTGAAGATAAACTGAATGTCAAGCGGCAGACGAAGCTTGAAGCCGCGGATCTGTATATCGCCTTCCTGTAATATGTTGAACAATGCAACCTGTATCCTTGCCTGCAGATCGGGCAACTCGTTGATGGCAAAAATTCCGCGATGGGATCTTGGTATCAATCCAAAATGAATTACCCGTTCATCAGAATACGGAAGCTTCAGGTTCGCTGCTTTAATCGGATCGACATCTCCAATCAGATCAGCGACAGAAACATCAGGAGTCGCAAGCTTTTCAGTGTAACGTTCGTCACGATGGAGCCAGTCGATTTCAACCTGGTCACCATGAAGTGCAAGCAAATCATGCGCATGTCTTGACAAAGGATGAAAAGGATCATCATTCAGTTCGCTTCCCTTTACAATCGGGATATATTCATCAAGAAGATTCGTCATAAGCCGGGCAATACGTGTCTTCGCCTGTCCCCGCAAACCAAGCAATAATATATTGTGACGCGAAAGAATCGCCCGCTCCAGGTCAGGAATAACGGTCTCATCAAAAGCTTTGATTCCCTCAAAAACTTTTTCCTTCTTTTTTAATTTCTGAATGAGGTTATCCCGCAACTCTTCTCTTACCGGTTTGCTTTTGTATCCCAGCTCTTTCAACTCCTCAAGTGTCCTTGCCTTAATTAACTTTTGAAATTCCATACATTTATCAGTTAAACAATTTTCAATTCACAATTCACAATTCACAATTCATAATTCATAATTCATAATTCATAATTCATGATTCATAATTCATAATTTCTCACCTCACTCTCTTCTTCCTATTCCTCTCATAATCTTCAAATATATACTCTCCCAATCCTTTCAGTGATGTATAAAACGCTTTGCCGCCATTTGCTTCCGTGAACTCACGCACAAACGAACGCAGGTAAGGATCTTCCGCAACCATGAAAGTAGTGATCGGAATTTTTACCTTCCTGCAGGAGATCGCCAGGTTGAGACACCGGTTAATAATTCTCCTGTCGAGGCCAAAGCTGTTTTTGTAATACTCATTCCCTTCTTTCATGCAACTTGGCTTACCGTCAGTGATCATAAAGATCTGCTTGTTGTTGTTTCTTCTTCTTCGCAATATATCCATGGCAAGCTCAAGTCCGGCAACCGTATTTGTATGATACGGCCCGACCTGCAGGTAAGGCAAATCCCTGATTTCTATTTTCCAGGCATCATCACCAAATACAATTACATCGAGCGTATCTTTCGGGTAACGCGTTGTGATCAGTTCGCTCAATGCCATCGCTACTTTTTTTGCAGGCGTGATGCGATCCTCTCCATACAAAATCATAGAATGCGAAATGTCGATCATCAACACCGTCGACGTCTGCATTTTCATTTCCGATTCGATGACATCGAGGTCATCTTCCATCAACGTAAAATCGTTGATGCCGTGATTGATCTGCGCATTGCGGATGGAATCCGTCATGGAAAGTTGTTCAAGCGAATCTCCGAAGCGGTATTCACGGTGATCGCTTGTCAGCTCATCACCCGTTCCTGTAAAATTTGTCCGGTGATTTCCTCTCGGCGCTTTTTTCAGCTTACCGAAAACTTCTTCAAGTGCACTTTTACGAATGGTCTGCTCGCTTTTTGCAGTCAGAATCAGCTCGTCATTCCCTTCACCGTCGCGGATGTAACCTTTTGCTTTCAGATCACGGATAAAATCTGCCATCGTGTAATTGTCGTCCGTCAGCTTGTGTTCGCGATCCAGCTCATTCAGCCAGTTCATCGCTTCCTGCACATCGCCTGAAGTATACACGAGCAGCTGCATAAAAAGATTGAGCAGCTTCTCAAATGGAGTTTTGCCTTCATCTCTTTCTACAAATTTTCCGAAACGGTAACCTTTCATGAGTAAGAATACTTATCCGCCGCCAGGAGGGACGAATGTGTTACGAATTTACGAATAAAAAATTGTTTCGGATTTCGGGAAGGAAAGTTCTAAGAGAGGTTTGTAAGATTATCTTTGAAGTATGAACAGATCAAAGGTCTTCAATCTCATTATTTTTTTCTTTTTGATTTCCCGATGTTTCGTTTTATCAGCTCAACAAGTCACTTTTGAAAAATGGTTTGATTACGGGTTTGGAGAAGAAGGGTTATGCGTCCAGCAGACATTTGATGGTGGTTATATTGTTGCCGGACGACAAAATATTGCAATCGGAATTACAAAGAGTCTCATGCTAAAAACCGATTCTCTTGGAAATGTTCAATGGTTTAAATTCCCATGGGATAGTTACGAAAATGAGACATACGCTGTAAAACAAACCTCTGATAGCGGCTTCGTATTTACAGGCTATACCACAGACAGTCATTATAATCAATATATCCATCTCATTAGAACAGCTGCGAATGGAGATACAATCTGGACAAAAAGATTTTTTCCACCAGTCGTTGAAGGACAAGGGGAAGATATTGTGCAAACAAGTGATGGTGGTTTTTTATTACTAACCGTTGGAGCAGATTCTACTGATACTCTTTCCGGAGCTATTTATTTGATCAAAACAAATTCACTGGGAGACACTTCATGGACTCACAAATACAAATCCGCAAACAACGACTATATCATAGGACTCTCCTTAAAATCCACCAATGATAACGGATATATAATAGCAGGAAATATTGCATACAATACAATACCTGTTACAAAACACTTTTTTCTAATGAAAACCGATAGCATTGGTGACACTTTGTGGACAAGAATATTTACTACATCTTTTAATCACGAAAGCGCCAATAGCGTATGCGAGACATTTGACAAAGGATATGTACTCTTTGGGGACATACTTAATCCGTTCACTTCAACATATGATATATACGTTGTAAAAACAGACAGCATGGGTATTCTGCTGTGGACAAAAACCATAGGTGGTATGCAAAATGAAGCAGCAACTTCTGGCGTACAATGCATGGATTCTGGCTTTGCCGTTACAGGCATCACCACTACATTCGGTAATGGTGACGGTGATGTATATCTCGTAAAGTTGAACACCATGGGGGACACTGTTTGGAGTCGCACCTTTGGAACACCAGACATAGAAGTTGGTAATTATCTTCAGCAAACCGCGGATGGTGGTTTTGTTCTTACAGGAAGACGTGAACTATATCTTGATGCATATTTAATCAAAACCGATCCCATAGGAAATTTAATTATCTCAACACCGGAACTTTCTCACTCAGTACACTTCTCAGTATTTCCAAATCCAGCATCTGCATTTGTAACATTTGACTACTCTTTCGTATTCCTAAAGAAAAAAATTATCATTAATATTTCTGATATAACAGACCATATCATAGACCAGATTTTCATTTCAGATAAAATCGGGCAAACTATTTGGGACACCCGAAAAATTGCCAGTGGGATTTATTTGTATCGAGTAACGAGTGAAGGTTCAGTTATTGCTACAGGAAAAATAGCGGTCCAGAAATTATAGAATGGTTCTCTTTGTTTTTAAATAAGACCTGCCTTTGCAACTTCTATCCTACAATAGTTGTCAAACAACTTATAACATATAACTACCTTCACGACGTGAACGGCTTAAAAATCTACAAATCTTCCGCCGGCTCCGGTAAAACTTTTACGCTCGTAAAAGAATACCTGAAGATTGTCATTGAAAATCCCGGAGACTACCGGCACATTCTTGCCATCACCTTTACCAACAAGGCGACGGAAGAAATGAAAACCCGTATCGTCGATAGTCTTGTCACGCTAAGTGAGGGAAAGAATGAAAGACTGGAAAGGATTCTACACGATGAGCTCCCCGATGCAGATATCCGCTCTCAATCAAAAAAAGCGCTGGAGCTGATTCTCCATGATTACAGCGGGTTTTCAGTTTGCACGATCGACAGTTTTTTTCAAAAGGTAATGCGCGCGCTGGCAAGGGAAATTCACCTGCCATTGCGTTTTGAGCTGGAGATGCGACGCGATGAAGTGATCGAAGCCATCACAGAAAAGCTATTGAACGATGTCGGCAAAGACAAAGACCTCACCGACTGGCTGAGCGATCTTGTCCTACAAAAACTTGATGACGAAAAAAGCTGGAGCATCGAAGGTGATATCCGTTTTATTGCCAACCAGCTTTTCAAAGAAGAGTCGATTGCAGGCGAAGAACTGAGTCGGGAAAAAATTAAAACTGTTCTGAACAAACTGCGTGCGCTGAAGAAATCATTTGAGAATAAAATGAAGACGTTCGGTGAGGAAGCTGTTGCTATCATCACCGGGAACAATCTGGGTATTGAAGACTTCACGCAAAAAGAGCGCGGCGTTGCCGGCTATCTTTTCCGCATCAGGAAAAATAACGGAGCCGACAAATACATTCCGAACAGTCATGTTTTAAAAGCTGCGGACTCAGCAGAGAGCTGGGTTTCCAAAAGCTCATCACGCAGGAAAGAAATCATCGGCGTTGTCGAATCGCAACTACTGAAACACCTGCAACAGCTTATTCAGTTTTATAATGCCGAATCTTCAAAATATTTTGGCGCCATTGAAGTGCTGAAAAAGATTTATGTGCTGGGACTTGTAAACGATCTTCATAAAAAGCTGGGTGAGTACCGCGAAGAAAAAAATGCCGTGATGATTTCCGACACACCACGGATATTGCAATCGTTTATTTCTTCCGATGATGCGCCGTTCATCTTTGAAAAGACCGGCAACCGTTACAAGCATTTCCTTGTAGATGAATTCCAGGATACGTCCGATCTGCAGTGGCAAAATCTTTTGCCGCTCATCACGAACTCACTGGGAAGCGGTTATTTCTGCATGGTGGTGGGAGATGCGAAGCAATCAATCTATCGCTGGCGCGGGGGCAACATGAACTTGCTGGCACGCGAGGTAAGAAAAGAGTTAAACGCGTTTGAACCGATCATTACCGAAGAAAATCTTGCCACGAACTACAGGAGCAAACGAAACATCATCGAATTCAACAATGCATTTTTCAGCAGCGTCCCTCCTATCATCAATAGCCACCTTGAAATAAAAGAAGACACCTTGCTTCACCTCGTTTATTCGGAAGAGCTGAAACAAAAAGTGTCGGAGACAAATACGTCAGGAGGCTATGTGCAGGTGCAGTTTTTCCAGGATGACGAAGACGGCGGCGAAAGAGAAATAATGAAGTGGAAACGGAAGTCGCTCGAAAATATGCTGGCTGTGATTCGTGATCTTGAAAAGAAAAAATATTCGGCGGGTGACATCGCTATTCTTGTTCGCAACAACATCGAAGGAAATGAAGTAGCTGATTTTCTTTTTGAAAACGGAATCACCAAAATTCTTTCGCCGGATTCTTTGTTGCTCGCGCGTTCTCCTGTCATATTGTTTCTCATCCATGCATTTCGTTTTCTTGCCGATCCATCCAACAATGTAGCACGAAGTGAAATTCTATATTACTATGCTGTTCACCTGCACGGACAACAACCCGAAGAGCTCCATCCCGTTTTCTCTGATCACCGTTCACAAAAAACGATCAGCAGGAAAATGCAGCCTGCGAATACCTTGTTTGATGTGAAAGAGCTGGATGACACTTTTTTCAACAACACCTTGCCTGTTGAATTTACCCGGCATCTTCTTTACCTCGGCAAGTTGCCCGTGTATGAGCTAAGCGAACAGCTCATCAAAATCTTCGGGTTGAACAAACAACCCGATGCCTACATTCAGCGTTTCCTGGATCTCGTCCTGGAATACGTTGCAAAAAATAATTCAAGCCTGAATGGATTCCTGGATTGGTGGGATGAAAGTGAAACCGTCAGAAGCTGTTCTGTTATTATACCTGAAAACGAAGATGCCATCCGCATCATGACGATTCACAAATCAAAAGGGCTGCAGTTCCCGGTTGTCATCATGCCATTTGCGGAATGGAAGCTGATGCCTGATAACCGTGACCTGCTTTGGGTTTCCTCCGAACAAGAGCCCTTCAGTGAATTGGGAACTGTTCCCGTAACACCATCTTCCCGCTTACTTCAGACGCCGTTTGTTGAATCCTATAAAGAAGAGGTTACCAATTCCGTTGTCGACAACATCAATTTACTGTATGTCGGCTTCACTCGTGCCGAAGACCAACTGTATATTTTTGCCCCGGTAGATAACGAAAATGATCTCAACACAACCGGCAAGCTGATCAGCCGCGTGATCCGGCAAAACAGCACATGGAATACAGACAAGGAAGACGGCGGAATTTTTAAAATCGGAGAATTGCAGGAGAGACAAAAAAAATCCAATGGCAAAATAAATCCCGGCGTCACTCTGAATAATTATCCGGTTCAGCGGTGGCAGGACCGCATCAGCATCACGACTCATTCCAATGTATTGGTTGAAATGCTGGATGCTCCCGCTTCTTCAAAAATTAATTACGGGATACTCGTTCATAAAATTTTATCTGAGATTAATTCAAGGGATGAAATCGAAAAAATCACAGGCAAATATCATTTTGAAGGTTTAATTTCTGAAGAAGAAAAGAAAACGCTGGAGAAAAAAATTACTGAGCTGTTATCCATTCCTGAAGTCAGCAATTTTTTCAGTCCGCAGTGGAATGTGCGCGCAGAACGTGAGATCGTTTTGCCGGGCGGTGAAATTCTCCGCCCCGACCGGGTATTGTTACAAGGTGACAAAGCAGTTGTCATCGATTTTAAAACCGGGAAAGAAAGTCCTTCACACGTAAAACAGGTAACCCGTTACGCAGAAATATTGGGTGAGATGAAATACACAGATATCGAAAAGTATATCGTCTACGTAAACGAGCTGCGCATTAAAAAAATCGATACCTGATTCCCAATGTGAAATCAAGGTGGTGCGCGTTACCAAGCAATAGCGGTTGGAAACGCGAGGCACGGGAATGAGCATTTGCGCGTTTACAATCTGCGGTTTTTCGAAGCGGGGCCTGTGCGTTGGAGAAAAAATTGCCTGGGTAACGTGCGATTCTTTTGATTACTTTTCTTCTAAAGAAAAGTAATAGAACAATTAATACTCTTATCTGAATTGCTTCATATTCTTAGTGCTCTTCGTGTCTCAGTGGTTATTTTTTTACCACAAAGACACTGAGAACACTAAGCTTCACTAAGAACAGTGACTTTATTTAAAAAAAATTCCTATATCTTACGCCTCTCAATCACACATGAATATGTACACGAATCCGAATTTGAAGATCACGATCGTTGACGACGATTCTGCGATGACTGAAATGCTGAAAGATTTTTTTGAGCGGAAATTCCCGGGGTCGGTGATCACATCTTTTAATTCCGGCGAAACTGCTCTCTCGGGAATTTATTTTGAACCGGATGTAATCGTGCTCGACTATCACCTCGATTCCATTGACGCAGAAGCCATGAACGGGTTACAGGTTCTGAAAAAGCTGAAAGACCAGTTCCCTCATGTTCCCATTATTTTTCTTTCCTCGCAGGAAAAAACGGAAATCGCTGCGAACACGATGAAGTATGGCGCCTATGATTACATTGTAAAAAATGAAAGCGCTTTTCACCGTCTTGAAATATTATTGACCAACATCCGCGGCCAGGCGGATCTGAAAAAAAATCTCGGCACTCAAAAGGTTTTCAATACAATCCTCGTAGTGCTGTTTATTGCACTGGTGGTAGGATTCATCATTTCGAAAGTGATCGGCTGATCGAATAAATATTAGCTGCAGATTTGAAGATTTAATTTTGTATCATAGAAATCAGCTAACCTGCGGCAAAAAATTAATACAAAAAAAATGCAGCGCTGTTAACGCTGCATTTTTTTCAGAGGTTAATCAATCAGTTAATTCTTTCCGGCATCAGTGTAAACTTCGCGTAATTATCCGTCTTCAGATATTGGTTCGCGAATCTTTTGAAATCATCACTCTTTAAGTTGTTGATGTAATCCGTGTACTGGAGAAGGTCGAGAATATTTTCGCCATTCATATAATTTGAGCTCAATACACCCAGCCAGAACTGGTTATCCTTTAAACCGATTTCGCGTTCGCGGAGTGAAAGCTCTTTGACTTTCACAAGATCTTTATCGTTGCAACCGTTTTGTTTTATACTTTCAATAACCGTCAAGGCCGCTGCAACAAGCGAATCCACGTTCGAAGGGGCACAGCCAAAACCAATCGTTACCTCCAGGCTTGGTTTCGGATAATGTTTGGGAGAAGCCTGGCAGCTTACACCGTACACACCGCTTTTTTCCTCGCGCAAAGACTCACGCAGCTTGATGTTGAGAAGTCGAATCAGTGAGTTTACATCGTTCCTGTTTTTCCTGTTGTAATCAAATGGCATCGTCATGCGCATGCTAACCGCGCTTTTCGGCTCAATGCCTTTCTTCACCGTCTTTGTTACTGTTCCTTTTGGCGGAGTGATGCCAAGATCTTTGAACGTTTCATTTTTCTTTGGTGAAGGCAACCCGCCGATATATGTTTCAACCAATGGCTTTATTTCATCGGTTTTGAAATTGCCCACGAAGAAAAAAGTAAATCCGCTTGCATCGGAAAACCGTTCCTTGTAAACCTCGTACGCTCTGTCCAGATTGATTTCTTTCAACAAGTCAACAGTGAGAGGGCGGTAACGATAGTTGTATTGCGACATCGCATAACTAACCGTATCGCGGAAAATAGAATTCGGGTCAGAATTTTTATTCTGGAGAATACCTTTCATTCTCTCAGAATATGATTTGAAAGCAGTTGCATCTTTTCGAGGTGCCTGGAAATACTGGTAAATCATCTGCATCATGGTCTCAACGTCTTTTGGAACGCAGCTTCCATTCAGCCCTTCCTGCAGCTCGCTAACAGATGGTGAAACATTTGCCTTTTTTCCTGTCAGAAGTTTCTCCAATGAGTTGGCATCAAATTCTCCTAAACCGGATTCATCTATGATGGCCGCTGCATTCGCTGCCGAAAGATAATCCTGGTCAGAGTAAAGTGATGTTCCTCCGAATGCAGATGCAGTAAAAAGAATTTCATCGTTTTTAAAATCAGTGGGCTTCAGAATGACATGCGCGCCGTTAGCAAGCTTCCATTCTGTAATTCCATATTCCTTAATTTCTTTCGTATCGACAACTTTTGAAGGAGCAGGCATTTTGTCGAGCAAAGGTTTGTCGATGACTTTATCATCGTATGGCTTGATATCGGCTGTGCTCGTACCCTTTATGATCTCGCGTATCTTATCGTCAGCAGGCATCTTTAAGGTCGGCTTATCCGGTGCAGTGATGATTACATCTGCATTGGTTCCATCCGACAGGAATTTCTGTGTGAGCTTGTTGACTTCCTCGAGCGTAATGCCGGCCATGTATTTTTTGTAAAGACTATATTCATATTCAATTCCCGGGATCGGCTCCGCATTCAAAAAATTTCTTACATATTCCATTGACAAACCTTTTGATTCTGTTTTGTCACGTTCGTTATAAGCCTGCTCCATATTCTGCAGCATCTCTGATTTTTGTCTTTCAAGCTCAGTGGAAGTGAAACCAAATCTTTTTACGCGTTCACTTTCAATTACAAGCGTTGATAAAGCTTTTTCCAAACCGTCTTCCTTGCAGATCGCTTCGGTGGTATACGCATCGATTGAACGCACCATTCTGCCATAGCTTGCAAAGGCAGCAATGAAAGGTGGCTCTGCCTGTCTTTGCAATTCACCGAGGCGGGCGTTCAGCATGCTGGTATAAAGCCCGGCCACGATATCACGACGGTAATCACCAACTGTTTTTTCATCCTCCTTTGGATGCTTGTAAATAATTTCAACCGTTGCAAAACGGGCCTCCTTGTCTGTTGCAGTAGCGATCATCAGCTCCTTTGTGTCGGGAACATTCCATGTCATCAATGGCCTTGCATTTTGTTTTCCCGGGATCTGTGAAAATTTATCCTTGATCAGCTTTTCAATTTTATCGACATCAAAATCTCCGACAGCAACAACACACATCAGATCAGGACGGTACCAGTCGTAATAAAATTGTTTGAGGGTAGATTGTTTACTGCCTTCGATGATTTCTTTTTTCCCGATCGGTAAACGAACTGCATAACGTGAATCCTTAAAAAGGATAGGCCAGTACTTGCGACGCATGCGCTCATCTGCACCCTGGCCGAGACGCCATTCTTCCACCACAACACCTCGTTCTTTTTCAATCTCTGTTGAATCATGACTGAGTCCATGCGCCCAGTCTTCAAGTATCTGGAATCCTTTCATCAGAATTGCTTCCGTATCCGTAGGGAGCTGGATCATGTAAACCGTTTCATCAAAGCTGGTGTATGCATTCAGATCCGGACCGAATTTGGTTCCGATAGATTCAAGGTAGTCGACCAGCTCGCTCTTCTTGAAATTCTTTGTGCCATTGAAAGCCATGTGCTCGGTAAGGTGAGCCAGTCCCTGCTGGTCGTCGTTCTCAGCTGTTGATCCTGCGTTGACAGCAAGGCGAAGCTCCGCTCGTTTCTCCGGTTTTTTATTATAGCGCACATAGTATTTCATTCCGTTTGGTAAAACACCTGTCCTGATTTTCGGATCGACAGGTAACGGGGCTTTCAGATCCTCCGGTGGATTTACTTTAACAACCGGCGTCTCAGCTTTCTGCGCATGCGCAGCAACAAAAAGAAAGAAGAACACAAGCAATGAGGCAGTAAAACGTTTCATGATTTTTTGGTTAGGTGTTGTTTAAGAGGCGGCAATTTAGAAAGAAGATGACAGGATGCCAAGAGAAAAAAGGCATGTGAATAAGAAAAATGAAATACTTATAGATAGTGAGATTCGCGTATTCGTAGATTCGTATTCAATTCGTACTTCGCTGAAGTCTATCTGTCTTTCAAACGATACACCAGCTTCAATCCCGACCACACTTCATCAATCGCGCACACTTTCACATCAACAAGCCCAAGGTCCAGCGCAATTTCCCTGATAAGGTTTTCACTTACATCCGTTAGTACACCCGACGTTTTTTTCGGCCAGGAAATCCAGATCATCCCGTCTTTGTTGATTTCTTTTTTCAGCTTCGGAAGATATTGCTTTAGCTCCTTGATTGTTTTCACAAAGCAATGTATGAAGTCAGCCTTTGTTGAATTTTCAGTGATGACGAGTTGCTTGGGAGTCTCAATCAATTCAAAATAATTTTCCGGAGGATTGATGATCCTCATTTTGTGATTTTCTTTTACCCCTAGTTTTGTGATCAAAGGTTTTCCGGAATAGCCAGCCATATTAGTCAGGGAGTTTTGTGTCCGGGGTACGGAGCCGTTGCTGCGGGCAATTTATAATTTATAATTCAAAATTTATAATTGCCTAAAGTCCCGCATAATAATCATACCCCTGCTGGCCCCAATAATCAGGAGGAGCAGAATCAGAAAAATAAATTGTGCCGATTCTTTTGAGATGTTTGATGCCGTATTTCACAGGGATGATCAATCGCAATGGTGCGCCTTGTTCAACAGGCAAAGGTTGACCGTTCATTTCATAACATAAAATAGTTTGAGGATGCAACATGCTGGGCATATCGATGCCGACATAATATTCTCCATCGGGTGTATATAACCCTGCATATCGTGCTATATCGAGAGGATGATGAATGTCAGGTGCATTACCGGACCGCGTGCCGATTTTATATTTAGCTGCAAAGTCAGAAAACTTTACCCCTGCCCACCAGGTTACCTGGCTCCACCCTTCGATGCACTTAAAATTAAATACAACCTCGGTTTTGGGTAATTGCTTGATCTCATCAAGCGTCACATAAAAGGTATCACCCGGGATGGCAGCATGTTCCGAAAAACGCACAACCTGCAGCTTCCATTCAGAAGCATCATAATCCCCCATGCCTACATCACCGTTTACACGAACATCTTTTACTGCCTTTTCTTTAGGGTACTCCGGAGAAAGATGATTTACACTATATGCCTTTGAAAATATTTTCTCGTTTGCAGATAAAACTTTTCTCAACGGTCTTTGTACGCCTTCCTGCTCCGGTTGATGCACCAGCCATCTCCAGCCGGCAATGGCCAAAAGAATAAAAACAAAAAACCAGGCAAAGGAGAAAAGTGTTTTTCGCCTTACCTTTTTCCTGAACTGATCTTCTAAACTATTTTCTCCCTCATTCATTTAACATCAAATTTTAAATCTCACTATCACGTTCCAAACTTTCTAAACCTTCCAGACTTTCAAACTATCTTCCTCACCCTTCCTCTTCCACTACTTCCCATCCCGCAACAATCGCCCTGAAATTATTCCAGCCTGCTCTGATCACTTGTATGATGTGTACCAGGAAAAATAACACGTAGCCAATGGTAAGAATAAAATGTTCAATACGTGCTGCCTCGTAACCACCCAGCATCGCTGTGATCCATGAGAATTGAACAGGTTTGTAAATAGCAAGGCCGGTGAGCAATGAACCCAAACCCATGATTATTACAGTCGTGTATGCGATCTGCTGTGCGCCGTTGAATTTTCGCTCGGGAGGTTTTTTTTTACTGAGGTATAAATCGTGCAACAGCACCTGCCATGCTTCTTTGAATGACCTTCGGTTCGGAAGCAATTCTCTCCAATCGCCGGATATAATGGTATATAATACATACACAGCTCCATTGATGGCAAACAGCCACATAAAGAAAAAATGAAACGCCATTCCTTTTGCAAGCTGGAAAGGAATGTTGAGGGCCTTGTAGAATGAGTCAGGGAAAAATTTAAGGATCGTTGTATCGCCCCAGCCGAGCCTGTATACATCATTGGCCCAGTAGATAAGCAGGCCGCTCCAGATCATTACAAAAAGGATCGGGAAGTTCAGCCAATGAAACCAGCGAACTGCAAGCGAATGTTTTTTCCTGATCCGTTTCATACAGGATTGTATTTCGAACAGGAAGTAAATATCTGCTTTTTATTATTGCGGAATGCGGATTGACAAAATTTCGGATTATTGCTATTACGAATTACTAATTTGTACGAATAATACGAATCTTACTGATGATACGAATTGGTGATTTGTACTATTGGTATTATTAGTATCGATTCGTAATTGGTACTCAGGAAATGTCAATCCGCATTCCGCAATAAAAAAGGCGATCCCGGTTTTCACCGGGACCGCGTTTATTCCTGAAAATGTAGGGGTCGATTAGCTCAGGAAGGATCGAGGTTCATGGTGCGGTAAAGCTGCTCCATTTTAACCGATAGTTCTTCAATTAATTTCAGCTCTTCTGATGAAAGCTTACTGTAGTCCGTATCTGAATGTGATTTTTTGTGAGTCGGCATGCTGTGCGATGCGTCCGGCTGTTCATCAAGAATATGCGAAAGCAGCCCGTTAAAATATTTCCGTCGCTCCGATGGGTGCAACCTGGTAATCAGTGACCTGATCTTATGAATGTGTCTTTCAATTTCACGTTCAATCGAAGCCTGGTCAGCATCCACGACCACCACTTTCATGGTTACGTGATCAGCTTTTGTACTTGTCTTATTTTTTCCTGTTTGCATGTTAGTTTATCTTGGTTACTAACAAGTTTAACTACTGCAAACCCGAATGGTTTTTCTGAATCAATTGTTTCCTTACACAATGATGGTGGCTGCAATCAGCCCGCCTTCTTTTTGTTTTTTGGATTTTGGCCAGAAGAATTTAAAATCAGCTCCTTTACCGGGTTCAGATTCTACCCAAATCTTACCGCCTTCGTCTTCAATAATTTTCTTCACAATGGCCAAGCCAACGCCGGTGCTTTCCACGTCATCTCTCCGGTTCAGCGTTTGAAAAATGACAAATACTTTTTCATGGTATTGAGGATCGATGCCGGGACCATTATCTTTTACCGAAAACACCCAGCCATCTTTTTGTTCTTCAGCACTTACACGAACATGAATTTGTTCCTTATCCGTATACTTAATGGAATTATTGATGAGGTTGGAGAATATCTGCTCCATCCGGGTACGGTCGCTTGTGATCACCGGAAGGCTATCAGAAAGTTCGAGTGTAAGATTACCGGGCTTCCCAATAAAATCAACCGTTTCAGCAACGAGTTCCTTCGTATCAAACTTTACCGCATCACTGACCACATTGCGATCTGCTTTTGAATATTCGAGGATCGCATTGATGAGATCTTCCATTCTTTTTACGCGGCCCTTGATGATGTTAAAATTTGCTTTCACTTCGGGAGTAAAAGTTTCACCGGCATCTTCTTCGATCCACCCGGTCAGGTTACCGATGGCGCGGAGCGGAGCTTTCAGGTCATGTGAAACGATCGATGCAAACTTATCGAGTTCCTTGTTTGTCTTCTCCAGGTCAATGGTGTATTCTTCAAGCTGGCGGTTCTTCATCGCAAGCTGGTTTCTTGATTCAGTAATTTTTTCGATGATGATGTTTTTCCCGCTGTGCAGGTAGCTGCTTTGCGCGGCAACGAGCACGAATGCAACCATCATGGTGATCATAAAATCCTGGTTGATTTCATGCATGTTGTCGCCGAAGAGAGCATAATCTGTCCAGCCAGTATATTCAGTAATCACGTAGAGGTACGCTATGTGAAACACCACGAGGCCGGTGAAGATTTTACCCCACCGCGTTCCTAGCAGCATGAAAGCCGATAACACCGGCACACACAGATAAATAGTTCCAGAATTTTTTATTCCCCCTGTATGGTAAGCCTGGATGTGAATCAGGAAAATACTGGCCATCAGTAAAATTCCGTATGCAAGGGGCAGCTTTTCAATTTTATTTACCAGGAAATAGTTGGTGATAAACACCGCAGCAAGCACAAGCAGGAACGGCGGAAGAAAACCGGGATTTTCAAAGGTGAGCTCTTCCTGGATGCTGACTGCGACGGCGGCAACGAATGCACTGATGGAATAAATCCGGAACAGCACAAACCGCTGTTTCGACATCAGGTCGTCTGAGGCAATCCGTTCATACAGGTTGCGCCTGAATACCCGGTTCAGTAATTTGTTCATGACACTTTAGATTAATCTATCATCCTAAACGTCGATCGGGTCTGAATGATTCATAAAGTGTAAGAAATCATGACATATTGATGAATAACCTTATGAAAAAGAAATTCGTAGACAATGGTTACTTATGCATTATTCCCGGTTCAAGAACTAATAAAAAAATGATAGAAAAAGTTGTCAATATCCTGTTGGTCGAAGACGATGAAGTGGATGTGATGAACGTTCAACGTGCGTTCAAAAAAAATAATATTTTGAATCCTTTGAATGTGGCGCACAACGGTGTTGAGGCGCTTGACAAGCTGAGAGGGACCAATGGCGAGCAAAAGATCAATCCATTACCACGTATCATCCTGCTCGACATCAACATGCCGAAAATGAACGGTCTTGAATTCCTGAAAGAGCTCAGATCCGATCCGACGCTTCATAACATCAGCGTGTTTGTGATGACAACTTCGAACGATGATAAAGACCGGTTTGAAGCGTACAACCACAACGTAGCCGGCTATGTTATCAAACCGATTACGTTTGAAAACTTCGTGGCAGCCGTTTCAATCTTAAATAACTTCTGGCAATTGTGTGAACAGCCTTAATCGCTCATGCGTTCTGGAAAATCTCCCGCCAGGTCTGCGAACACATAACTCTCTTCCCCGAACTCATTTCATGTACCCTGCCTTCTTCCACGCCTGGATGCCCTTTTTCAAAATGGCATTCAACTCCTTCTCGTTCACCTGTTCTTCCTTCTTAAAATGAAAACACGTTTTTCCTTTCAGGCATTTGTAAATTGTTGGCGCAAGGACTTTAAACTCACCCGGGTTCATGTAAGTTGGAAAAAAATAAAAGTTCACTGAATCTTTGCGTTCAACTACGGCTGCGAAAAACATTCCGGGTACTATTTCTTTTTTATAACCATACGGCACCGGTTTGTTGCCGATGATTTCGAATGCATGAGAAGATCCTTTGTTTACAACCATCGGTGGCGTACAAGCCTCCAGGCTTTTCTTCACCTTTTCGAAAATATTTTTTTTGCTTTCAGGAGAAAGTGGCATACATAATATTTTTGTGTAAAGTTATAACGCGATCGCTTTGTTCTTCATGCGGCCTGCTGTCGCTGTAAACCATCGCTGTTAAATTACCAACTCAAATACTTTGCAGTGATTTTTGCCTGTACTTTTCGTGCAACTCATGAACAATTCCGTCGGCAAGGCCTACCTGCGGAACAATGATCTCATCAATCTGCGCCGCCTTCATCACACTCAGAAAAATTTTGGCTGCAGGAACAATCACATCGGCACGGTCAGGATTGAGATTCCATATCTCCATCCGTTCTTCCACCGTGTGCAGCTTCATTTCAGAATACAGCTCCTTCAGCTTATCGAACGGAATGGATTGTCCCTCCTTACGTTTAAAAATTTTAAATATTTTATTGATGTTTCCGCCGGAACCAATAGCTGTCATCGGCTGATGAGTGGCAGTGACCAGGCGAATCCAGTCTTTAAACTCCAGCCACTTTTCTTTTGGGACCTGCTGGTTGAGCCAGCGGATGGAACCGATGTCAAAAGACTGCGATACCAGGCAACGGCCCTCCGAAAAGAGCGTCACTTCAGTGCTTCCGCCACCTACATCAACATACAAATATGATTTATTTTTATCGAGATGCTCCTCCACGTGATTGGAAAAGATAAGATCCGCTTCTTCCCTGCCGGTAATGATTTCTATTTTCAGTCCACATTCTTTTTTTACCCGCTGGAGAATATCTTCCCGGTTCGATGCATCCCGCATGGCTGAAGTTGCACAAACCCTGTACATGTTCGGCTCATATACATCCATGAGCAACCTGAATGCACTCATGGTCTTGATGAATTTTGTAATTTTTTTTTCAGAGATTTTCCCAATCGAAAAAGCATCTTCTCCCAATCGCATGGGAATACGAATGAGCTCCACTTTTTTAAAGTGAGTTTCACCACTCTCTTCAACTACATTGCTGAAGAGGAGCCGTGAAGCATTGGAACCGATATCGATGGCTGCGTATCTCATCACATAATATTTCAAACAAAAATGGTGAAAGCAAAGCCGCCTCCGGGGCCATAATGAAAAATCTTTTCAATAGGTGATTGTCAATTCAAAACCAGGTTGCGTTTCAATTTATGCTCAGTGACTGTTAGCACTTCATTTATTTTTTTCGGGACAGACCTTTGCTTTTCGTTCAACAGCCATCGGTGTATTTCATCCTGTGCCCTGTGAATTTTTCCGTTCAGTGCCTGCACATAAACATTATCCTGTGTTTTGTTGATGATACGTGACTTCGTATTATCCTTCAGCTGGATCACCAGGTACTGCCGCAATTGCTGCTGAACATCTTTGTCATACACAGGCACGGACACTTCCGATCTTCCATCCAGGTTTCGGTACATCCAGTCGCCAGAAGAGAGATAGTATTTTTCTTCGCCGCCGTTCGCGAAAATAAAAATCCGGCTATGCTCCAGAAATTTATCCACGATGCTGATCACCTCGATGTTTTCACTCATGCCTTTTACCCCGGGAACAATCGAACAGGTTCCCCGGATAATCAACTTCACCTGCACTCCTACATCACTGGCCTTATAGAGCTTCCTGATCATTTCATTGTCAACCAGGTTATTCATTTTTAATATCATGTAGGCAGGCTTCCCTTCTTTCGCATTTTTAATTTCCTTCTGAATCAGGTGGAGAAACTTTTCCCGCATGTTAAAGGGAGCCACCAGCAAGTGCTTATAGGTGCCTGTTTTGAAATTGTCCTGGTAAAAATTGAAAAGCTTCACAACCTCATCCGTAATTTTTTTGTCAGAAGTCAGAAGCGAATGATCACAATATACACGTGCTGTCTGCTCGTTGAAGTTACCGGTGCCGACATGAGCGTAATTGACCGTCTTGTTATTTTCTTTTCTCGCAATGAGAAAAAGTTTAGAGTGAACTTTCAATCCAGGAACGCCAAAGATGACACGGACGCCTTCTTCCTGGAGCTTACCCGCAATCTGTATGTTGGCTTCCTCATCAAAACGCGCCTGCAATTCTACAACAGCCGTCACCTGTTTCCCGTTCTTCACGGCATTGATGAGGGTATTGATGATCCCGGAATCCTTTGCTGCACGGTATAAGGTAATTTTTATCGATTGCACCTTGGGATCGATCGATGCTTCCCTCAGCAAATCAATGATGTGATGGAATGATTGATATGGATAAGACAAAAGAATATCCTTCTCATGAATGACCTTGAAGAGACTGACTTTTCCTTTCAGATCCGGGTGATCAATCGAATGGGGAATGTGATACCTTAAACCAGGACGGCCAACATTAGGGAAATAAATAAAGTCCTTAAAATTATGATAGCGGCCACCGGGAATCAGCGACTCCTCTTTGTGGAGATCGATTTTTTTCAAAATAAAACTAAGCAGGTCTGCCGGAATTTTTTCATCATAAGCCAGGCGAACTGGCTGGCCTTTCTTTCGCTGCTTTACTCCTTTGGAAATTTTTTCTATCCAACTGTGTGAAATGTCGCTGTCGATATCCAGTTCCGCATCGCGGGTCATCTTGATGGTATGAGCTTCGATGATATCGTAATCGAAAATAGAAAACACATCATCGAGGCAGTAACGGATAACGTCATCAAGAAGGATAATCTGTTTTTTGTTGTCTTCCGTCGGGAGAACAAGAAAACGCGATACAACATCTGTCGGAATTTCTATCAATACATACTTTGCCTTCTTGTCCTTGTTTTTCCTGCTTAGCTTGATTGCGAGGTAAATCGATTTATCTTTCAGGTAAGGAAAGCTGGGCGCAGTATCCAGGATAATAGGGACGAGAAAAGGGAATACATTGTCGTGAAAATAATCCCGGACATATTTTCCTTCATCCGCGCTCAATTGTTTTTCGTTGATGATGAAGATATTTTCTCTTTCAAATTCTTTGAGAAGCCCTTGGTAAATACGGTCGAACTTTGCCTGTTGCGTGATCACACTCTTCTGGATCTTTTCCAGCAAAAGCTTGGGATCGGCCCCCAGCAATTCTTTCGCCTTTTTGCCGATCTTAGACATCCGGCGGATCGTCGCAACCCGAACACGGAAAAATTCGTCCCGGTTGTTGGAATAAATTCCTAAAAAACGAAACCGCTCCAGCAATGGAACGTTCGGATCCTCTGCTTCCTGAAGCACCCTTGCATTAAACGATAACCAGCTGATGTCACGGTTGATAAAAAGATTTTTACTCTTCAACATAAAAAAATCACTCTTAATTTATTTCCTTCCTTTCTTAACACTTCTTTTCTTTCTCGCGCCTGGTTTAGCGGCAGCCTTCTTTGAAGCAACCTGTTTGGCAGGCTTCCTCTTTTTCGCTTTTTTCTTTTTAACGGCCGCTAGTGCCTTCGCAAATTTCCTTGCCACCATTTTGCCGGCAGCATTTATTTTCTTTTTGCTTTCAGACAAAGCGCCGGGATGAATGCTCTTCAGAATCTCATGCATGGCAGCTACCAGCCGGGCTTCCGTTTCTTTTTTTAATTTCTTATCCATAAAATGGTTCGTGTGATGAAGTTAAGAAAATTTTCTGTCGCTGGATAGCGATTGACGGTGTTTCTGAATAAAAGACTAATGGGACGGTAAATCTTAACAAAAATCCCTGAATAGAAAAGGAAAAGACAAATCTTAATGTACGCTTAACATAGGATTTACCTGTTTTTCAGCATTTCAGGATGAATTTGAAAAAACAGCGTCCCTTTCATGCCTATCACTTCTTTCCAGGAGGTTGTTTCAAAGCGAAGGCCAATGATACCACATGTTTTAAGAGAATCTATCCGCTGGGAAGAAAGTTTAGCTGCGACTTCCGAAATCGTTTCATTATGAGCAACCAGCATTATGCTTTCTTCCTGCCGGATAGACGAAATGCACCTTAAGTATTGGTTAACACCGGTATCATAAAGTTCTTTTTTCATTTTAATATTCTCCATTGCATACTTCATATGTGAAGAAAGGATAATAGCTGTGCTGATGGCGCGAATCGCGGGACTTGAAATGACAAGACCAGGGAGAATTTTTTGTTCAGACAGGTAACGGCCTGCGAGGTGTGCATCCGAATATCCTTTTTCATTCAATGGCCGGTCAAAATCAACAACATCTATGTCCTCCTTATTTGATTTTGCATGCCTGGCGAGATAAAGCGTTTTCATGTTGCAAGTTACAGTTTACAATTTTGTTCCAATCAGGTAAAGTTAATTTGCCTGGATTTTAATATGCAGGTTACAAGTGGAATTTACTTTCGTTTGTTTTATAAAAGCAGGCCCTGAATTCTATCTCCCATTGTTAACGTTAACTTAACACTGTTTTGATAATCCTGTAACACCGTCGTAATTCTTTTGCAACAAAAATTTAACATGCGCAAAGCAATTACAACCGCACTTATTTTCTTCCTGGCATTGCCGGGTTTGAAATCTTTTGCCCAGGAAGGCAATGAAACGCCGCTGGACACTCTCACCCGCAGCGTCGGTGCTATTCAATCAACTCTTGAAGTATTGAATCGCATTAAGTTAAGCGGTTATATCCAGGCACAATTCCAGGTGGTGGATTCAGGAGGTGCAAAATCATTCGCCGGCGGAGATTTCAGCCCCGGTGTTGACAAACGTTTTATGCTGAGACGAGGCCGGATAAAATTTACATATGATTCTCCAATAAACGAAAAAGGCTGGTCTACTTCACAATACGTTTTACAATTTGATGTGTCAGAAAAAGGACTCACCATTAAAGATGCGTATGCAAAATTTACAGATCCATGGACCGGCTGGTTCTCCGTTACAGGAGGAATGCAGAACCGTCCGTTCGGATACGAAATCGGTTATTCATCAGGATCAAGAGAAACTCCTGAGCGCGGAAGAATGTCACAGATCATTTTTCCGAATGAGAGAGACCTTGGAATGATGCTGACCATCCAGGGACCTAAGATTTCAAACTGGAACTGGATAAAGCTTGAAGCAGGAATGTTCAACGGTACCGGTGGTCCCGGCCAGGGAGTAAACGCAAGCGACTTCGATAAGTACAAAGATTTCATTGGTCATCTTTCGGTAAACCGCTCAGCAGCAAACGAGACTATCAAATGGGGATTGGGTGCTTCTTATTACAGTGGAGGCTTCAGGCATGACCAGTCGGATACATATAAAGCCGGAACAGATTCAACCGGCATAAAAGGTTTTGCTATTGATGTAAAAAAAGCGGCGGTGGATCCGGATATAAATGGAAGAGTAAGGGTAGAAAGAAATTCGATCGGTGCCGATGCACAGTTCAGCATCGACTGGGCTCCGGGAATAACGACGATTCGTGCTGAATACATCCAGGGAATGCAACCTGCCACATCTTCTAACTCGACCAGTCCTGTTGCGGCCCCTACAGATGCTTCCGTCATTTCATACACGTCTACAACAACATTCGATACTGCTGCCGGAAAACTGATTACCACTACAAAAGCAACAACCTCGACTCCGGCAAGTGATATTTACTCAAGAAAATTTAACGGTGCATATTTTTATTTCCTTCAAAACATAGCCCAGACACCATTCCAGGCAATTCTGAAATTTGACTGGTATGATCCAAATACTGATGTTACAGGAGATGAAATCGGGAAAGCAGTGAAGCAACCGGGTTTCAAAACAACCAATGCAACAGATCTGAAATATACGACACTTGGTCTCGGGCTTGCCTACCGCTGGGATGCAAACGTAAAGCTTACCTTCTATTATGACATGGTAAAAAATGAGACCAGCACCAACCTGGCCGGTTACTCACGCGATTTAAAGGACAATGTTTTTACATTCAGGGCACAGGTAAAATTTTAAATTAACAATTACATAATATTGTGTGCCTCCAAACGGAACGATGATTGAAAGGCACGACATCAAAAATCAAAAACCACAAAAATGAAAAAGACAATGAAAAAAATTATCCTGGGTTCATTACTCGTTGTAACCATTACAGCAGCGCATGCCCAGAAAATTGTGATCAAAGGAAGCGATACTGTTCTCCCGTTGGCGCAGAAAGAAGCTGAGAGCTACATGAAGAAAAACGGCGGCCAGAGTGTAACCGTGATAGGCGGGGGAAGCGGTGTAGGAATTGCAGCGTTGATGGATGGCACAACTGATATAGCAATGGCATCGCGTTCACTGAAAATGGATGAGCGCTTAAAGCTCCAGGATGCGGGAAAATCATACAAAGAAGTAACAATTGCAAAAGATGCACTTTCAGTGATCGTAAACCCGGCAAACAAAGTAAGCAAGCTTACACGCGAACAAATTGAAGGCATCTACACCGGTAAAATCACGAACTGGAAAGATGTAGGCGGCGATGATATGAAAATTGTCGTCTACTCGCGCGAGACAAGCTCAGGCACCTACGAGTTTTTTAAAGAGCACGTGCTGAATAGAAAAAATTATGCGTCGAGTGTGCTGAACATGCCTGCAACAGGAGCAATCATTCAATCAGTAAGCCAGACAAAAGGAGCCATTGGTTATGTTGGTCTTGCTTATGTCACAAAAGAAGTAAAAGACCTTGCTGTATCTTATGATAAAGGCAAAACCTATGTTCCGGCTTCGATCGCGAATGCAAAAAACAAAACATACCCGATTGTCAGACCTCTTTATTTTTATATTCCTGGTTCGAAAGAAAAGATCGCAAAGCCGTTTGTTGACTTTGTACTTTCTCCGGAAGGACAAAAAATCGTAGAACAGATCGGTTACATTTCATTGAATTAATTGAGGTTGAAATAAATTTTAAACAGGGAAGAAAAATCCCTTTGCAGCGTCCCGGGTAATTCCGGGACGTTGCTGCATTCTAAATGTTATTAAATTGCAGACGATTTTTTTCTCATGAACAAATTCCTGAAAAGATTTTTTGAAAAGCTGGTTGAAGGGATACTCATGATGAGCGGTGCGGTCACAAGCCTTGCTGTTCTGCTGATCGTCATCTTCTTATTCAGCGAAGGACTTTCATTGTTCAGCACATCTCCTGTAGAAAATAACAGCGTACTTGCTGTCAATGCTGCCAACCCTGTCAATCATCTTTCACCGGAACAGGTGAAGGATATTTTTGATGGTAAATTTACCAACTGGAAAGATTTCGGAGGAAGCAACGACAGCATCATCATTCTTACCGCGAATACGATTACCCTGTACAGGTCAGAAGAAGAGCTGGGAGCAGAGTTTGAATTTCTACCGGCTGCTATAAACAGTATTACTGACAGCCTGCCGGGAGTCCTTGTTGTTTTTAACAAGAAATATTTAGCAAGTGATTATAAGGGCAAAACAATAAAGGTTGACAAGAACAACCTGCCTGATTTTCTTTCGGGAAAATTATGGTTTCCGACTGCGGAGCCGGTGGTGCAGCTTGGTGTGCTGCCTTTGATCATGGGAACGATCTGGGTGAGCATCTTTGCTATATTATTTGCATTACCCATCGGTCTGGCTACTGCCGTTTACATGGCGGAAGTTGCACATCCGAAAGCAAGGAATATTATCAAGCCCGTGATCGAGCTGCTTGCTGGTATTCCTTCCGTGGTTTATGGATTCTTCGGGTTAATTGTTATTGTTCCCGAGATTCAGAAGTTGTTTCACTTACCGGTTGGAGAAACGGGACTTGCAGGAAGCATTGTGCTAGGCATCATGGCGCTTCCAACTATTATCACGGTTTCAGAAGATGCGATACGAAATACACCGCGCGCGATGAAAGAGGCCTCGCTTGCTTTAGGAGCAAACAGGTGGCAAACCATTCATCGTGTGATCCTCCCCTATTCCATGTCAGGAATTTCAGCAGCAGCCATTCTAGGAATTGGCAGAGCGATCGGTGAAACAATGGCCGTGCTCATGGTCACCGGCAATGCTGCAGTAATGCCTCATTCGTTGCTGACTCCTGTTCGTACGATCCCGGCAACCATTGCTGCAGAACTGGGTGAAGCACCACAGGGAGGAGTCCATTACAAAGCATTGTTCGCACTTGGATGCATCCTCTTTGTGTTGACGATGCTGATCAATTTATGGGTGGGGTATATTTCTTCTAAAAGAAAACTTCTCAGGTAAAATTATTTCAACGAAATACGAATGAATACGAAAATACGAATCGAACCATCATGATATTTCTCCAACATCCTGTTCCGGTCTCTCCATTCGTATTTTGGTACGGATTCGTAATTCGCCGGAATCAAAAAACTTTTTTTGCGCATGCCTAAAAGAGTCAAAGAAATTATTGCTTTCTGGATATTCCGCCTACTCAGCCTTGGCGTAATTGCGATTTTGTTTTCCATACTCGGATTTATTTTCGTGCGCGGGATTCATGTCATCAGCTGGGATTTTATCACGAAGATGCCGGAAGAAGGAATGACAAAAGGCGGCATCTACCCTGCCATCATCGGAACTTTTTGCCTGATTGGAGGAAGCATGATCTTCGCTTTTCCAATCGGTGTACTTTCCGGAATTTACATTAACGAATACGCGAAAGATGGTTTTGCAAAAAAGTTTATTGCGCTCATGACAAACAACCTGGCAGGAATTCCTTCCATCGTTTTCGGACTGTTCGGAATGGCGCTGTTTGTAAACCGGATGAAGTTCGGAGATTCCATTCTTGCCGGCTCCCTGACGCTTGGATTGCTTGCATTGCCTGTCGTGATCCGGGTTACAGAAGAAGCGCTTAAAGCTGTAGATGATACGTTTCGTCATGGCAGCCTGGCTTTAGGCGGAACAAAGCTCCAGACAATCAGGCGAGTCGTATTACCGATTGCACTTCCGAATATTATCACCGGGCTTATCCTCTCCATCGGAAGAGTAGCAGGAGAAACAGCTCCAATCCTCTTTACAGTAGCTGCTTATTTTCTTCCCAAGCTGCCTTCAGGAATCTTTGACCAGGTAATGGCATTGCCTTATCACCTCTATGTAATTTCAACGAGCGGTACTGATATCAAAGCATCACGCGAAATGGCTTACGGAACTGCGCTTGTGCTGGTTCTAATCGTATTGATCCTGAATCTTCTTGCGAATGCATTGAGAAAATATTTCGGAAATAAAGTGAAGATGAATTAAAAGAGTATGTAAGTGGCAGTGAATCTAAATTAGCTGCACTTAAACACTCAAACACTTCAACACTAAAAAAATGTTCAAGATAGAAACCAAAAACGTCCATCTCTATTACAATGACTTCCATGCCTTGAAGGGAATCAGCATGACGGTGATGCCAAACACGGTCACCGCTCTCATTGGCCCTTCCGGCTGCGGCAAGTCGACCTTTCTCCGGTTGTTCAACCGGATGAATGACCTGATAGACGGAGTTCGTATTGAAGGTGACGTGCTGCTCGACGGAAAAGACATTTATAACAGCAAAGGATTTCGAATTGATGAGCTGAGGAAGCGCGTGGGAATGGTTTTCCAGAAACCGAATCCTTTTCCAAAAAGTATTTTTGAAAACGTCGCCTATGGATTGCGTGTCAATGGAATCAAGAATAAGACGTATATTGAAGAACGTGTCGAGACGTCTCTCCAGCAGTCTGCATTGTGGGATGAAGTAAAAGACAAAATGAAAAAATCCGCTTTCGAACTTTCCGGCGGACAGCAGCAGCGACTTTGCATTGCCCGTGCACTGGCCATTGAGCCTTCGGTTATTTTGATGGATGAGCCGGCCTCAGCTCTCGACCCTATTTCAACAGCTAAAATTGAAGACCTGATCTACGAGCTGAAGAATAAGTACACCATCATCATCGTTACGCACAACATGCAACAGGCCGGCCGGGTCAGCGACCGGACAGCATTTTTCTATCTCGGCGAACTGATTGAATACGACGATACACAAACTATCTTTACAAATCCCAAAGATCCGAAAACACAGAGTTATGTAACCGGAAGATTTGGATAACCCACGATTACATAGCTTTCATTTAGAATTTAGAACTTAGAATTTATAATTTATAATTGCCTCATGACCCACCTCGATATCGAACTAAAAATATTAAAGGAAGAAGCCATTGAAATGTTCGACCTGGTGACTTCCCAGCTGAAAAAAAGCAAAACTGCTTTGCTGAATAACGACAAAGAACAGGCCCGTGAAGTAAACTTCAATGAACGTCGCGTCAACGCGCTTGAACTGAAAATCGACAAGGACTGTGAGAATATTTTTGCTTTGTTCAATCCACTTGCTGTTGATTTACGTTTTGTCCTGGCCGTTTTGAAGATCAATTCCAACCTGGAGCGCATCGGCGACATTGCTGACGGTATTGCGCGCTACGTCGCTGAAACACCAGGCAGCTTCGACAAAGAACTTACTGATGTAACGCAGATCGGTGAGATGTTCGATACAGCTATTTCCATGCTCGTGGATGTTCGTGCTTCATTTGCAACTGAAGACACAAAACTCTCACGCGGCATTTTCAAAAAGGACGATGAGCTGGATGAAATCAATGCCCGTGCAAATTCCTTGGTTGAAGATTATATAAAAAATCATCTGGGCGAAATCGGGCAGTGCCTGAACATTATCTCAACCATTCGAAAGCTGGAAAGAACCGGCGACCAGGTAAAAAATGTTGCAGAAGAAATTATTTTCTACATCGAGGCAAAAGTACTGAAACACCTGTCAGCAAAGGCAAAATCGGAGTAGTGACCCACTCACAAATTGAGCTTTTAAAATTCTTTGGTCACTGTTCCATTGGTGATCATTAATCCTTACTGCCCTTTTCTCCTTTGAAATGATCCGTCGTGTATTTAAAGAGGACGTTGAACGTCGTTAGTGAACCATAGCAGCGGGTGATGTACTGCTGCATGTTCACCTTGTCCTCTTCCGTAAGCTTTTCATTTGCATTGATGCGTTGCTCCAGCACCCGAAGACGGTCGCGTAACATGACGATCTTATTGAAAAAAATATCGATAGGAATTTCCTTGGACTTCAATGATGTGTCGCCGGGTTTCATGATCAGCATGCCGCCTGACCACTTCGTCCCTATCTCCACCTTTTCCTGGACGTCCGAAAATTTTCTCATCACTCCTATCAGGATCTGTTCGACATCAGCAAGACTGACCAGGTCAAAATCCGGATCTGCTGCGTCAATGATTTCAAACTTGTCATAGTTCCTTGACAATTCGCGCATGCCATTTTGCATGAAGGTAATCAGGTATGTAGCCGGTTTTACCTGTACAACTACACCATCACCGAATTCCGGGTGCTTGATACGTGATCCTATTCCAAAAACTGTTTCTTCCATATTAAATTAATTATTGAGCGGGTAAAAGTAACTCTTCCTGAAAAATCGCAAAATAGAAATCTGTCAATACTCAAATCACATTTGACAATCATGTGACAAAAGGAGGGCTTCATTGTTTGAACTTTACCTCTGTTATCAATAAAACAGTTAATAAAAGTTAATTCTTTGAAAAGCCAATACAACCAACTATTATTCTCCGGGTTTAGCATGATAGTTGCTTAATAAAAGATAGTTTTTGTGTTCATGTTTTTCGTGTGGGGAGCCGTCAGTAACGCCCGTTACTGGCGGTTCTCTTTTTTATAGAAATCAAGGATACTGACTCCGGATGGCTCCCTTTTCTTTTTAGCATTTGGTCTTACCTATTTTTCACTTCATTTTTTTGAGAAAAATATTGCCCATTTGTTTTAACTTCGCAACCCTTTCAAGAAGACACAGGCTCATGTAGCATTTTCACCGGAAAATCTCTTAAAAAAATGATCAGCGCAGAAGAAAAAGAATTGCTGGCAGAACGCCTTGTAACCGGCAACCTGCATAAGCTCAAGCTGCTGACGACAGAGTTACAGCCTGAAGAATTGGCAGAGATGATCAATTCTTCACAGGAAATTGATTTCAAAAAAGTCTTCCAGGTTCTCGATCCGGAAAAGGCAATTAAAACTTTTGAGAATCTTGATTTCGATATCCAGGAGAAGCTGCTCTCGTCTTTTACGATTGATCAGCTATCGCATACTCTCAATATTATTTCCCCGGATGACCGTACCGGCCTTTTTGAAAAGCTGCCGCCGGAAACTCTCCAAAATTACCTGACCCTTCTAACAGACGAGGAAAGAAAGACAGCTCAGTCGCTGCTACAATACCCGGATAAGAGTATCGGCCGGTTGATGACGCCGGATTTTATTTCCGTTAAGGAGGACTGGAACGTTTCCCAGGTGCTCGATTACATACGAAAGCATGGCAAGAACAGTGAAACACTGAGCATGGTATATGTCACCGATAGCAAGGGTTTTCTGATTGACGATATCAGGGTGAGGGAATTCCTGATTGCCCCGCTCGAGAAAAAAGTAAATGAGCTGATGGATCGCCAGTTCATTTCGCTCAATGCCAAAGACGACCAGGAGGAAGCTGTTAAACTCTTTAAGCAATCGAACCGTGTAGCGTTGCCGGTAACCGATTTTAATGGCTTGCTGCTGGGCATCATCACCATCGATGACGTGATGGATGTGATGGAAGAAGAGGACACCGAAGACATCCAGAAGTTCGGCGGTAGTGAGGCACTCGATGAACCCTATCTCAAAATCAGCCTTGTGAAAATGATCCGCAAACGTGCAGTATGGCTGATCGTTTTATTTGTCGGCGAAATGCTGACTGCAACAGCCATGGGATATTTTCAAAACGAACTCGACAAAGCGCTGGTGCTTTCTCTTTTTGTCCCGCTGATTATTTCAAGCGGTGGTAACAGCGGTTCACAGGCAGCAACACTGATCATCCGGGCAATGGCGCTTGGTGAAATAACCATTGCAAGCTGGTGGAATGTGATCCGCCGTGAAATTCTTGCCGGCTTTTCATTAGGAATTATTCTCGGGTTGCTTGGTTTCATTCGGATTGCAGCCTGGACCATGTTCACACCGGTGTACGGTCCGCACTGGATGTTAATCGGGCTCACCGTCAGTATTTCTCTTGTCGGGGTGGTGATGTGGGGAACACTTTCAGGTTCCATGCTTCCCATCCTCCTTAAAAAACTTGGCGCCGATCCAGCTGCTTCTTCTGCACCCTTTGTTGCAACACTGGTAGACGTTACGGGGCTCATTATTTATTTTACTGTTGCCTTTCTTGTTCTTCGCGGCACTCTTCTCTGAAGAAGTCTTTGCATTCATACGTTCTCCATTTTATATTCTTTGGATGGCAGGATAAATGCTTCCCCGGTTTTCATTTACAATCAACCGGGAAATACCGGGACACCGTGTTGAAATCACCGGTGCTAAAAAGGATTGGGAATATGAATTGTGCTATTTTTGCCCGAACAGGTAAAGAAAACTGTTTACGTGAACCTTCAACGAAAAACGCTTTTTATTCTTTTTGCAGTTCTTGTCACCGTTGCCTGTAATCCTGCGCGAAAGCTGGCCAGCGATCAATACCTTCTGAACAATAACAAAATCGAAATCGACAATTCTTCGGTAAGTAAGGATGAGCTGAAAACACTTGTCAAGCAAAAGCCGAACAGGAAAATCTTCGGGATATTCCGTTTCCATCTTTGGTTTTATAATTTGTTTGACAAAGAAAAAATTGCCCGTAAAAAAGCGGAGTGGATAAAAAAGACGGAAAAGAAAAACGAGGAACGAATTAAGAAAGGCAAAAAGCCAATCAGCACAGATAAATTAATCGGTAGGGAGAAACTTCAGAACATCGGTGAAGAGCCTGCCATCCTTGACTCCACTCTTACTGAACGCACACGACGGCAGTTTGAAATCTATCTTTTCAAAAAAGGTTTTTTTAATGCGACTGTCACGGACACTACTTATTACAAAAAAAATCATCAGGCTGATGTGAAATACATCATTCATTGCAATGAACCTTATCTTATACGCAAGTCGAGCTTTTCTTCCGCAGATTCTATCATCAACAACCTCCTTCTCAAGGATACTGCTGAAACGATGATACACCCCGGCGACCGCTATGACGAAGATGAGATGGAAAAAGAAAGAGAGCGGATAACCTATGATTTCCGAAACCAGGGCTACTACTTTTTCAACAAGCAATTCATCACGATTGAAATGGACAGTAGTCTTGGAACACGCCAGGTGGACGTGTACCTCTATGTGAACAGGGTAAATGAAAATGTCGACATCGCTTTAACCGAAGAAATTCAACCGGAAAATCATCGTGCGTATACGCTCCGGAACATCTACATCCAGACAGATTACAATGTCAAGGAATCAGGTCGGATTCCTGCCGATACCACTTTTTATAATGGATATTATTTCCTGAATTCAGGTACTGATCAATTTCGAAAGGATGCATTGTTGCGTGCTGTCAATTTAAAAACCGACAGCATTTACCGGCAGAAAGACCAGGAGTATACTTATACGCGCTTGCTGGATCTCAACGTATTTAAGTTCATTAAAATCATTTACACAGAAGTACCGCGCAATGAGCAGCAAAGAAATTACCTGCTCGATGTTTCCGTCCAGCTTTCTCCAAGCCCGAAACAGGATTATACCGTTGAAGCGGAGGCAACACATTCAGGAGGCAACCTCGGAGCTGCAGGAAGCATCGGGTACAGGAATAAAAACACTTTTAAAGGTGCGGAAGCGCTCGAAATAAAACTGAAAGGAGCTGCTGAAGCGTTGCGTAATTTCAATGACAGCCTCACGGATAAAAAATTATTTTTCTTTAACTCCTTTGAACTCGGCCCCGAAGTAAACCTGAACCTGAAGCGCTGGCTTTTTCTCACATGGTTTACACAAAGAAATATCTGGATCATCAATCCCAAAACAAATTTGTCGGCGAACTTCAATTATCAAAGCCGGCCCGACTACACGAGAAGAATTCTGAATGGATCCTTTTCATATACTTCATTGATCAATTCTGTTAAACACTCCGTTGCATTTTATATAGCTGATGTAAACTCAGTAAGGGTTGATCTTTCCCTGGCTTTCCGTGACAAGCTCACGCAGACAACGGACCTGAACCTGCTAAACAGTTACAGCACCCATTTGACAACTGCTTCGCGCCTGACCTATATTTACTCCAACCAGGCGTATCGTATCGGGCAAAGTTTTTTCTTCATACGCGCAAACATCGAATGGGCAGGGTTTGCCGTTGCTCCTGCCATCAGCGCTTTGTTGAATGAGCAAAGAAACAGCGAGGGAAGAAAAACCATCACGCGAATCCCTTTTGCACAATATGTAAAACCGGATTTTGACATGAGCTTCCACCAGCGGCTGAACCAACACAATACATTGGTCTATCGCCTTGCAGCAGGCGTTGGTATTGAAGGCCGGAATTCCACTTCCCTTCCTTTTGAAAAAAGTTTTTTCGCAGGAGGCGCAAACAGCATGCGGGCATGGCTTGCACATACTCTTGGTCCCGGATCTTATAAAAACCTTGTGAACATCGAACAAAGCGGCGACATAAAATTTGAATTCAATATCGAAGAGCGTTCATCTTTTGTAAAATGGCTGGAAGGCGCTGCTTTTGTCGACGTCGGTAACATCTGGACGAACCACGAAGACCTGGCCCGGCCGGGATCGCAGTTTCAATGGGGAAATTATCTGAATGAGCTGGGAGTCGGGGCAGGCCTGGGACTTCGTTTTGATTTTTCTTTTTTCATTCTTCGTGTCGATGGTGCAGTTAAAATTCATGACCCTGCAAGAGACATCGATGAACGGTGGGTTTACACCAGGCAGAAGTTTGCACTCAAGGATATCACACCAAGTCTTGCAATCGGTTACCCGTTCTAAAAAAAATGCCCCCGGGTTCACGGAGGCATTTTCCTGGAACAATTTTAAGATTATTTTGTTACCGGCTTCACTTCTTTCTTCTCCTTATTCGATTTGTATCGCATGTCAGGAGATCCGTCCTTTTTCAGATTCTTGTTTGCCTTGTAACGTTTGTCAGGCGTGCCGTCCTTCTTCAGATTTTTAGCTACAGAATCCGATTTCTTTTCTGCGGTAGCTTTTGTTTCAGGTTTCGCGGCATCCGCTTTTTTTGCCTCCATTTTCGGAGCAATTGCTTTTACAGCAGGTGTTGCTTTTTTCTCCTGTGCAGGAGCCGTTGCTTGCGCATTTACATTCGCAATTGCAAAGCCTAAAAAGGCCATTGCGAGAACTAGTTTTTTCATTTGATTTTTTTTTGGATATACAAAGTAAGTGTGCTTTGGATGAGATAATGATGAATACAATCCGGCAATGTATAAGTGTAGCCAGAACATTTGCACATTTTCGGTAGTGGGTCAGTTTGATTCATACAGACTTTCTCACGAAGTGCCTTTGCGAGCTTTGCGCCTTTGCGTGAGATTATTGCTCGCAAAGAATCAATCAGTATAATTAAACTGACCCACTACTACATTTTCTTCCGGTTTCGCAGTTCCGAATTCTGTTTTAGCTTTGCACTTCTAAACTACCCGATCGTAAAATGCCGAACGCAAAAATTGCTGAACTTCTTGGCAGTGCCGCCGATTCACTCCTGGAACATGAATGCAAGACCATTCAGAAAGAAATGCTTCATCAGCCCGGTGGCGATTTTGTCGATCGTATTTTTTCTATTTCAAACAGGAGCAAACAGGTACAGGATAACCTGAAAAAGATTTACAATCACGGGCGGCTTTCCGGAACAGGATACGTTTCCATTCTTCCGGTCGACCAGGGAGTTGAACACTCCGGAGGAGCTTCTTTCGCTCCCAACCCGATGTATTTTGATCCTGAAAATATTGTAAAGCTTGCCATCGAAGGAGGATGCAATGCAGTTGCATCTACATTCGGAGTGCTCGGTGCCGTTTCTGGAAAATACGCAAAAAAAATTCCCTTTATTGTAAAACTCAACCACAATGAGTTTCTTACTTTTCCGAATAAGTTTGACCAGATTTTTTTTGGTAGCGTGAAGAATGCATACGAAATGGGTGCCGTTGCCGTAGGTGCAACCATTTATTTCGGTTCACCTGAATCATCCAGGCAGATACAGGAAGTGGCACAGGCATTCGACCATGCACATGAACTGGGAATGGGAACGGTATTGTGGTGCTATCTCCGTAATAACGGATTCAAAAAAGACGGAATCGACTATCATACTGCTGCTGACCTCACCGCACAAGCCAATCATCTGGGTGTTACGTTGCAGGCGGATATCATCAAGCAAAAGCTTCCTACCAATAACGGTGGATATACTGCACTCAGCTTTGGCAAAACAAATCCGAAAGTGTATTCAGAGCTCACCACCAATCACCCGATCGATTTGTGCCGGTACCAGGTTGCTAATTGCTACATGGGAAGAGCAGGGTTGATCAATTCAGGAGGCGAATCAAAAGGAGCCAGCGATCTTTCAGAGGCAGTGACAACAGCAGTGATTAATAAACGCGCCGGCGGACAAGGTTTAATTTCCGGAAGAAAAGCCTTCCAGAAACCGATGAAAGAAGGCGTTGAATTGTTGAATATGATACAAGAAGTGTATCTTGACAAAAACATTACAATAGCATAATTAGCTAATTCAAAATGTCCTGGTTCAAACGTATAAAAGGCGGCATCACCACTTCTACCAAGGAGAAAAAAGAAACACCTGAAGGGTTGTGGTACAAATGCTCTTCGTGTAAATCCATCATTCCGAAAAAGGATCACGTTGCCAATTTATATGTGTGCGAAAAATGCGCTTACCACGAACGCATCGGATCAGCTGAATACTTCGAAATTCTTTTTGACAATAATGAATTCATCGAGATCAACGCGGACCTGAGTTCCGATGACCCGCTTCATTTCACCGACACAAAAAAATACACGGACCGTATCGTCGACTCCCAGAAAAAATCAGGATTAAAAGACGCGATACGAACCGCCCACGGCGATGTGAACGGCGAAGATTTAGTCGTCGCCTGCATGGATTTTACTTTCATCGGCGGATCCATGGGATCGGTGGTGGGAGAAAAAATATCACGCGCCATCGATTATTGTCTCGAGCATAAGTTGCCGTTCATGATCATTTCCAAGTCCGGCGGCGCGCGGATGATGGAAGCCGCTTATTCGCTCATGCAGATGGCGAAAACGTCAGCCAAGCTCACACGGCTTGCCGATGCAAAACTTCCCTACATTTCACTCATGACCGATCCCACTACCGGGGGTGTCACTGCATCGTATGCCATGCTGGGTGATTTGAACATTGCCGAACCGGGTGCATTGATCGGTTTTGCAGGTCCCAGGGTGGTAAAAGAAACCATCGGGAAAGATCTTCCAAAAGGTTTTCAAACATCGGAATTTGTGCTTGAACACGGTTTCCTGGACTTTATTGTCGACCGCCGGGAACTCAAGAAAAAGGTCTCCGATCTCCTCGTTATGTTCAGGAATTAATTTGCGGGCTCAACTTGCCCGAACCGAATTAATTTTTACCTTTGCCATCCATTTTAATCCACTCAAATTCATAGAACAATGATTGCCGCTGAAGCCAAAAAATCCATTTTTAAAAAGTACGGAAACTCTGATAAGAATACCGGCTCTGCTGAGTCGCAGATTGCTCTTTTTACAGAACGAATCAATTCAATGACCCAGCATTTGCAGGAATCAAAAAAGGATTTTTCAACACAACGTGCGCTTATTTCCCTGGTTGGTAAAAGAAGAAGCCTTCTTGACTACCTTCAGAAAAATGAACTTGAGCGCTACAGGAAGATCATCAGTGATCTCAACATCAGAAAATAATAAAGCATTGTTACAAAAGGAAAAGGCAATTCAAAGGGTTGCCTTTTTTCTTTCCTATCCAAAATTTTTTTAATCACTAATATCATCAATTAAATGTCAAACAAAGGAATTATTAAAACCTTCGATATCGGCGACGGAAGAACGGTCTCTATCGAAACAGGAAAACTGGCAAAGCAGGCCGACGGCTCAGTAGTCGTTAGAATGGGAGATGCCATGTTGCTTGCAACAGTTGTATCATCAAAAGAACCAAAAGAAGGCGCTGACTTTTTACCGCTCTCAGTGGATTACCAGGAAAAGTTTGCGGCGATGGGCCGTTTCCCGGGCGGATTTTTCAAAAGAGAAGCAAGATTATCAGAGCATGAGATTTTGATCAGCCGCCTGGTTGATCGTGCATTACGACCATTATTCCCTGAAGATTACCATGCTGAAATCCAGGTGATGATCACCATGATTTCAGGTGATAAAAACATTCAGCCTGACGCACTGGCTTGTCTCGCCGCCTCGTCTGCAATCATCATTTCTGATATCCCGTTTAACGGACCGATATCAGAAGTAAGAGTGGCAAGGATTGACGGCAAGTTCTGCATCAACCCATTCACACAAGACATTGAGCGCGCTGACATCGACCTCATCGTTGCCGCATCCATGGAGAACATCGTCATGGTGGAAGGCGAAATGAAAGAAGTTTCAGAACAGGAAATGCTCGAAGCGATCCAGTTCGGTCACGAGGCAATCAAACGTCAATGTAAAGCTCAGCTTGAGCTTCGCGAAATGTGCGGCAACAAAACAAAACGCGAATACTCACACGAAACAAACGATGACGTGCTGAAGGAGAATATCCGGAAGGCGACGTATGATAAAGTATTTGCAATTGCACGCGGAGGAAAAAATAAATCGGAAAGAAGTGATGCCTTCAAACAGATACTGGAAGATTTCATTTCAACGATTCCTGAAGAAGAGCTGGAAGAAAAAGCACTGATGATCAAGCGTTATTTCTTCGACGTGGAAAGCGATGCAATGCGCGCCTGCATCCTCGATGAAGGTGTACGTCTCGATGGCAGAAAGACAACGGACATCCGTCCTATCTGGTGCGAAGTAGATTATCTTCCATCTACGCACGGTTCCGCCATCTTCACGCGCGGAGAAACACAATCATTGACAACTGTTACGCTCGGAAGCAAGCTCGATGAACAGACCATCGATCTGGCCATGATTGAAGGATCAAATAAATTTTTACTGCATTACAACTTCCCTGCGTTTTCTACAGGAGAAGTGAAACCAAACCGCGGCCCGGGAAGACGTGAAGTGGGTCATGGCAATCTCGCCATGCGTTCACTGAAAGTGATGCTTCCTCCTGAGGCAGAATGTCCTTACACGATTCGCGTTGTGTCTGACATCCTCGAATCAAATGGTTCTTCTTCAATGGCAACTGTTTGCGCAGGCACGCTGGCGCTGATGGATGCCGGGGTGAAACTCCGCAGACCTGTTTCCGGAATCGCGATGGGATTGATCACCGATGGCAAAGGAAAGTTTGCCGTGTTGTCGGATATCCTGGGTGATGAAGATCATCTTGGAGACATGGACTTCAAAGTAACCGGTACTGAAAAAGGAATCTGCGCATGCCAGATGGATCTCAAGATCCAGGGATTGCCGCATGACATCATGCTGAAAGCTCTTAACCAGGCGAAAGAAGGACGGATGCATATACTGAAAGAAATGCTGAAAACGCTTGCTTCACCTCGCCCGGATTACAAACCGCATGCTCCGCGTATCGAGAAGATGATCATTGCAAAAGAATTTATCGGCGCTGTAATTGGCCCGGGTGGAAAAGTGATCCAGGAAATGCAGCGTGAAACGAATACGACCATTTCCATTGAAGAGATCGACAACCAGGGCGTGATTGAAATCTCATCGAGCGACAAAGCTTCGATCGATGCAGCCATGTCAAGGATCAGGGCCATCACTGCTGTACCGGAAATCGGGGAAGTATACGAAGGTAAGGTGAAGAACATCATGGACTTCGGTGCATTTGTTGAAATCATCCCCGGTAAAGACGGACTGCTTCATATTTCTGAAATCAGCTGGGATCGACTTGGAAGCATGGAAGGTGTTTTCAAAGAAGGTGAAATCGTAAAAGTGAAGCTCATCGACATCGATAAAAAGACAGGCAAGATGAAACTTTCAAGAAAAGTTTTGCTTCCGCGTCCGGAGAAAAAAGCAAAAGACGAAGTACAGTCTTAAGCATTTCCCTAATCATTCTTACAGAATGTCCTGCTAATTTAAGCGGGACATTTTTTTTGGGACAGAGCCGCTAAAAAAAAGATGCGCACCTTACAGTTAGTTTGTTTATAAGTTTGTAAGGATTTTTCGTTATTTCGCAGGTATCGTGAAACTAAATGCCCCGTTCGCAGGTTTAAATATTCAGTCCCGGCAGATCGGGATTAATCAACTTAATAACTTAACATCGGAATGCGTCAGTTAAAAATTACCAAACAGGTTACCAACAGGGAAACAGCTTCCCTCGATAAATATTTGCAGGAGATCGGTCGTGTAGAATTGATCACTGCAGAAGAAGAAGTGAAGCTGGCCCAGGCTATCAAGCGTGGCGACCAGAAAGCACTCGAGAAGCTGACGAAGGCTAACCTTCGTTTCGTGGTTTCAGTAGCAAAGCAATACCAGAACCAGGGACTCACATTAGGAGATCTTATCAATGAAGGAAACCTCGGTCTCATTAAGGCAGCTCAACGTTTTGATGAAACACGCGGATTCAAATTCATCTCTTATGCTGTGTGGTGGATCCGTCAATCCATTTTACAGGCATTGGCTGAACAAAGCAGGATCGTTCGTCTGCCGCTGAATAAAATCGGCTCTATCAATAAGATCAATAAGGCATTTTCAAAACTTGAGCAGGAATTTGAGCGTGAGCCTTCACCGGAAGAGATTTCGCAGGTGCTCGAGCTTACAGCTGACGATATCAAAGAATCAATGCGCACTTCAGGACGTCACGTCTCCATGGATGCTCCGTTGGTATCGGGAGAAGAAAACAGTCTCCTCGATGTTCTGGAAGACGAAGACCAGCCGAATCCTGATCATTCACTCATCAGCGAATCACTGCGACGTGAAATTGAGCGTGCCCTGTCAACACTGACAACGCGAGAAGCAGACGTGATCCGTCTTTATTTCGGCCTGGAAGTAGGTGAACAGCCAATGACACTGGAAGAAATCGGTGACCGTTTTGATCTCACGCGCGAGCGCGTAAGGCAGATCAAAGAAAAAGCGATCCGCCGCCTGAAACATACTTCAAGAAGTAAAATCTTAAAAACATATCTCGGTTAATTTTGAGTTGGAAGCAAAAAAAGAGTCCCGCGAGAGCGGGACTTTTTTATTTACCTTCGTCAGTAAATCCTCCATTCATAATTTATAATTCCACATTTATAATTCCAAGAAATGGTTCTTATCGCCCCCTCCCTCCTCTCCGCCGACTTCGCCAACCTCGAACGCGACATTGAAATGGTGAATCAAAGCCAGGCCGACTGGTTTCATCTCGATGTGATGGATGGAGTTTTTGTTCCGAATATTTCATTTGGATTTCCAATTATACAAGCTGTAAGCAAGCTTGCAAAGAAGCCGCTCGATGTTCACCTGATGATTGTTCAACCGGAAAAATTTATCCAGCAATTTAAAGATGCAGGAGCCAACTCGCTGAGCGTGCACTATGAAGCATCGCCGCACCTGCATAGAACGATTCAGCAAATTAAAGCCGCAGGAATGAAAGCCGGCGTTGCCATCAACCCGCATACTTCGGTCAATCTTTTGGAAGACATCATTGCTGATATTGATTTGGTTTGCATGATGAGTGTGAACCCGGGTTTTGGCGGACAAAAATTTATTCAGCACACCTACAAAAAAATCGAGCAGCTGAAAAACATCATCATCAAAAAAAATTCAAAAGCAAAAATTGAAATTGATGGTGGCGTTGATCTCGATAATGCTGCCACTTTAATCAAAACCGGCGCCGATGTGCTGGTGGCAGGTAACACTGTTTTTTCCTCTTCGCATCCGGAGGAGACCATTGCACGATTGAAACAGACGCAGGTTGTGTCATCTTAATCTGTGATAACAGAGACGCGATGCATTGCGTCTCTACAGATATTACCGGAACCCGAAGGGTTCATAGGTTTATAGAAATCCAACGGAAAAAATCTCCTTCGACCCCTTCGGGGTCGTACCCACAATTCAAATTCAATTCTATAAACCTTCAACTCCTTCGGAGTTGTTTGCCTGGTGAATAAAAATCATAAATCTTTATGCGTTATGACTTCGATTGAGAAGGCAAGAAACATGGCTCGTTTGAAGCAAATGTGGTGGTGAAATCGTGATCTGTAGTGACAGATACGCGATGCATCGCGTATCTACAGATATTACCGGAACCCGAAGGGTTCATAGGTTTATAGAAATCCAACGGAAAAAATCTCCTTCGACCCCTTCGGGGTCGTACCCACAATTCAAATTCAATTCTATAAACCTTCAACTCCTTCGGAGTTGTTTGCCTGGTGAATAAAAATCATAAATCTTTATGCGTTATGACTTCGATTGAGAAGGCAAGAAACATGGCTCGTTTGAAGCAAATGTGGTGGTGTAATCGTGATCTGTAGCGACAGATACGCGATGCATCGCGTATCTACAGATATTACCGGAACCCGAAGGATTCATAGGTTTATAGAAATCCAACGGAAAAATCCCCTTCGACCCCTTCGGGGTCGCACCCACAATTCAAATTCAATTCTATAAACCTTCAACTCCTTCGGAGTTGTTTACCTCGTGAATAAAAATCATAAATCTTTATGCGTTATGACTTCGATTGAGAGGGCAAGAATCATGGCTCGATTGAAACAAATGCAGGAAGTGGCATCGGGTGACAGAGACGCGATGCATCGCGTCTCTACGGATGAATAATTTTATTCTACGTAATCCTGGAGATAGCTGAACCTGCTTGTCAAATGCCCGTTCTCAGCAATCGTCGCCCGTTGAATCACACCCGTTTTATCTTCTCCTAATAAAGCCGGAAGCACACGTTCAAAAAGATGCTTGCCGAATCCGTCTGATGAATCTCGAGGCAATTCATCCGGGAGATGATCGATGGCCATCACTGTTATTGCATTTTTTCCAAACGGCTCCACTACTTTTTCGCTCATGGGATCGTAACCATAAAATTTATCCTCGATCGTCGAAACCTGGATGGTGGAAGGAATACTTCCATTGAGATCACATGTTACATCTGCGATGACACCGATCCTGAAATCAGGATCACGCATGCGTGATTTGCTGAAAAGAATATCAGCCCGCGGATCCCAGAAAGTGCAATGCACAAGCATATCTGATGCCGATGCAAAAGAATCAGGATCGCTGAAAGTGCAGCGATAATTTTCGGGGTGATGATGAAAATCGAATGCGCTGAAAGGAGAATGATCCTTTGAAGCGTAATAATCTTCCGAATGAAGCTGTGCATACACCGGCTCGCGGAATGTGTAGTTGATGAACTCGTATGGGGTCACCTTGCGAATGTTCATGGCACCCATCGTTTCGCAGGCGCCGTTGGCCACTCGTCCTCCACCCGTAACTGCAATCTTGATATTCGGAAGATGCGCAGCATCCAGCTGCCGGAAGACTTCTTTTTTATCATGACAAAAATTCGCCGGCTTGAGATCAAACAAATGGTACTTCAATCCGTACCCCATCAACCCGTTGTAAGCTCCGACAATACCGGCAAATCGCCCAAAGCCGATGATGCGGTTGTCGTTCGCATCTACCATGCATTCGTAATCAATGAGGGATATCTTTTTTGCAAGGATTGTCTGCAGCAGCTCTTTGTTATGCGGTTGCTTTTTTATGGTATGAGAAAAGAACGTGTACTTTTTCCCGGGCAGCAATTCCGGTTTGGGTACTTCTTTGATGCCCATCAGGATGTCACAGCCGCTTACATCTTCCTGCATCTTCACCCCAGCTTCGAGGTACTCTTCATTTTTAAAGCATCTCCAGTCACTTGGCTGAACAACTATTTCAACACCCGGAAATTCTTTCATGATCATGATGCACTGTTCAGGCGTGAATGGAACACGTTTATCATGCGGGACTTTTCCTTCTCTTATAATTCCAAGTTTTATTTGCGGCATATTTTAATTTAAGGGTCGAAAGGTAGGGAAAAGTAAGCAGTGCGCAGGAGGCAGCGGCACTAAGCAGCCGGCAGTTGCCGCTAACATTTCCTGGTCCATCATAGAATCAAAACCAGGAACCAAGAACAAGGAACTACCATCCCATTGTCAACATTCGTCAACAGTCAAACGCAAACAGTTCACAATTTTTCTGCATCTTTCGCGTTAACAAATTACGGGATGAAAAAAATTATTTTTCCTTTTCTGCTCATCTGCCTGCACTATCATTTTTCCATTTCCCAGCAGCGCAAATACGCAACTGAAAATCCAAAAGCCATCAAGGAATTCGAAAATGGTTTGAAGTGTTTTAACAATCGCTACAATGAAAAGGCATTGCAATACATGGACAACGCATTGGATGAGGATCCGGCTTTTGCAGATGCACAGATCATGAAAGGGACCATCTATGAAAGCATGAGTAACAGCGAGAAAGCAATAGAGGCATATCGCAAAGCCTTGCTGATGAATCCCGATTATTTTCCCAATACTTTTTACACGTTGGGCAAGCTTGAGTTCAAAGCCACGCAGTTTGATTCAGCTAAGGTTCACTTTGAAAAATTTCTTACCTATAAAGATATCCGGTCCGAATTGGCTACGAGGGCTGACCTGTACCTGAGAAGCGCCGTCTTTGCCGTTTATGCAGTTCGTCATCCTGTTCCATTCGAACCCGTTAATATGGGCGACAGCATCAATACATCTGCTGAAGAATATTTCCCTGCCATTACCGCTGACGGAAAAACATTCCTGTTCACCAGGAAACTAAGATCGCCGGATGAATACGGAAGGATGATCGACCAGGAAGATTTTTATGTCAGCACTTTTACAAACAATCACTGGACAAAGGCGCAACCCATTTCAGAAATCAATACGACAGGCAACGAAGGTGCACCTGCTCTTTCCGCAGACGGGCAATACCTTTTCTTTACCGCATGTGCGGCTCTTGGTGGCAACCTGGATCAAGGAGCATATCCGGGACATCGCAAAGGGAAAGGAAGCTGTGATATTTTTATTTCGAAAAAAGTCGGTGACAAATACAGGGAGCCACGAAACCTTGGCGAGCCGGTCAATTCAGGGTTGTGGGAAAGTCAGCCTTCCTTTTCTTCCGACGGAAGAACACTTTATTTTATCCGGGCATCGCGTGACAAAGATGGAAAGGGCAACCGCGATATTTTCATGACACATATCAATGACAGCAGTCAATGGAGCGTCCCTGTACCGCTTAGCGATAAGATCAACACTCCCGGTAACGAAGAGTCCGTTTGCATTCACCCTGACGACCAGACGTTGTATTTCTCATCCGACGGGCACCCGGGCATGGGAGGACTTGATATTTTCATGAGTAAGCGTCAGCCGGATGGCTCATGGGGTGAACCGGTTAACCTCGGATATCCCATCAACACAGCAGATGATGAAAACAGCCTGCTCGTCAGTCCGTCCGGCAACGTCGCTTATTTCGCATCCGATAGGAAAGGCGGTAAAGGGTTGCTTGATCTTTATCAATTCGATCTGTATAAAGAAGCACGTCCTGAAATGATTACGTACATGAAAGGAAAAGTGTTTGATGCGAATACAAAGCAACCATTGTTTGCAAGCTTTGAGCTGATTGATCTTGCTACCGCAAAACCGGTTATCCGTTCAACATCAAACAGCGGCAATGGTGAATTCCTTGTTTGTGTTCCTGCGGGAAAAAATTATGCGCTGAATGTTTCGAAGGACGGATACATGTTTTATTCGGAAAACTTTGAAGTGAAAAATCCAAAAAGCGCCAAAGACCCTGTACTTAAAGATGTTGCCATGCACCCCATCAAAGCCGGCGAAAGCGTTGTTCTGAAAAATATTTTTTATGAGACTGGTTTGTACAACCTGAAAGACGAATCAAAGGCAGAGCTCGGCAAGCTCGTTGAGTTCATGAATAAAAATCCGAAAGTAAAAATTGAAATCAGCGGTCACACTGATAACGTAGGAACAAAGCAAAGCAACCAGGTGCTTTCCGAAAACCGTGCAAAATCGGTTGTTGATTATCTTGCAGGTAAGGGCATTGAATCTTCACGTATTACTTTTAAGGGGTATGCTGATACCAAACCAGTTGCTTCAAATAACACAGAAGAAGGAAAAGCACAAAACAGGCGAACGGAGTTTGCAGTCATCAGCATTAACTAACTCCTCTTCATTTAGAATTTATAATTCAAAATTTATAATTTCCTAAATTTTGATTCCAATCACCATCACATCATCCACCTGTTCAACCCCCCCTCCCATCCAGTCTTTGATAAAGTGATGCAGGTATTCTCCCTGCTCTGTCATTGTCTTGTCCTGTATTGACAAAAGAATTTCCTTAAACTTCTTTGTCATCATCTTTTTGCCCAGCATGCCTCCGAACTGGTCAGCATAGCCATCAGAAAAAATATAAATCGTGTCATTCTTTTCCAGCTTTATCTCCTGGTTGGTAAAAGACTCTTTGTGTTCAATCTGAAGTCCGCCGATAGGAAACTTGTCTGATTTAAACACTTCAAGATTTCCATTTCTTACCAGCCACAGCGGCCGGTTGGCACCTGCGAAGGACAAATTCATTTTTTCCAGATCGAATTCACAGAGCGCCACATCCATTCCGTCGTGCGAAGCATTCTCGGTTTGCTTCAATGCCTCGACAATACCAAGATTAAGCTGGTTCAGGATTTCTGCCGGCGCTACAATTCCCTTTTCATTGATGATCTGGTGCATGAGTGAGCTGCCGATCATGCTCATGATGGCTCCGGCAACTCCATGACCGGTGCAGTCAGCTGCTGCAACGATGATGCTTCCGTTCTTTTTTGCAAACGAGTAAAAGTCACCGCTGACAATGTCCTTTGGGAGATAAAGAATGAATGATTGAGGAAACGTTTTGTAGATCATCTCCTTCTTGGGAAGTATGGCACCTTGTATGCGTTTCGCATAATTGAGGCTATCCGTCATTTCCTTGTTCTTCTCGGCGATCAGCTCATTCTTTTTTTCCAGCTCGAATTTTTGCTGCAGCACTTCCACGGTACGTATGCTGATTTTTTCCTCCAGCACCTGTTTCTCATACTGCGATTTCTTATCCCTCCATTTGATAAAAAAGAAATTACCAATGATGATCAGCAATACAATGATCATCAGCAGGTCCCATGGACCTATGCGAATGAGAACAGACAAAGAAACAGGGGTGATGGACATTCGAGACAAAAATAATTTTTTTACAGTCACTATCTCTATAAATTTCCTGTTGTGCGCGTGATACTATTAATTATTTTTGAGCGATCTGCATGAAAGACAGTCTTCCTGCCCCACAACAGGTGCATTCTATGTTTAATATTTACGACATGTATAACAGGATGGAGAACGAGGACATCGTTCTTGCATTCAAAGGAGAATTTACAAAGGACCTTCTGACGTCTATTTTCCAGGTCATGGAATCACGGCTGGAGATCAGTCCTGCAGGACTGAAGCAAAAGAAAAAGGTGAACAACGTCCTCGTAGAATGCCTGCAAAATGTGTATCACCACATGGAAGGTTTTACAGATGATGAAAAATCAAGCCAGGCCGGTTCTGCCATGTTTCTCGTAAGCCGTGACAAAGAAAATGTCTTCCGTATTTTTACAGGCAATCCTATCCTCAACACAAATATTGAAACGCTGAAAAACAAAATTGAAAAAGTGAATGCCATGTCGCCGGACGAATTGAAAGCACATTATGTCGATACACTTCAGAAAACTACGCTTTCGGACAAAGGCGGAGCGGGACTGGGATTTATCGACATGGCAAGAAAATCAGGACATAAAATTGATTACCGGTTTGACCCTGTGAATGATCGCATTTCGTTTTTCAGCATGATGGTTTTAGTCGATTGAAAAAATTGCGAAATATTAATTGCCATAATTTCGGATTAAGGTCCACTCAATCCGCAATTTTGTCAATCCGCAATCCGCAATAAAATAATAGTAGTAACATAGTAACAATTGAAGACATGAGCCCACTCACGATTGAAGGAACACCCAAAACTCCCCGCATCCATTTTTCACCGGCCGAAGGGAATTTTGAAATTTCGGGAAAGTCGATACCGGAAAACTCGATTGAATTTTATCAGCCGGTTTATGACTGGCTGGATCAGTATAGCAAGGAGCCTGGCAAAAATACACCCGTTAAAATACAGCTCGAATATTTCAATACCAGCTCATCAAAATGCCTGCTTGATGTTTTCAGGAAACTTGAAACCCTTCAGAAATCCGGGAAGAGCAACGTGACAATAACATGGATGTATGAAGAAGAGGATGAAGACATGATGGAAGCAGGTGATGACTATGCTACAATTGTAGGCGTGCCGTTCAAAATAGAAAAGATGGCCGCTGAGTAGTCAGTGCTAAATTGTCAACTTGATAAATTATTATTTTCCCGCTGATCCGCTCCCATGAGATACAAACTTTCAGCTCCTGTTCCTTCCTCTCATTTCATTGAGATTGAAATGATCATTGAAGACATTCCCGGGGATGAAATATTGTTGCAGCTTCCGTCATGGCGACCCGGGCGTTATGAAGTAGGAAACTTTGCGAAGAACATCCAGCACTGGCATGTAGCAGATGAGCAAGGCAGCCCGCTCCCTTTTAAAAAGATGACAAAGGATTCCTGGCTGGTGAAAACATCAGGCGCAGGTTCTGTTCATGTGAAATATAATTATTACGCTGCGCAGCTGGATGCGGGAGCTTGCTGGCTGGATGAGGATCAGCTTTATATCAATCCGATTCATTGCTGCATGTACATTTCCGAGAAAATGCATGAGCCGTGTTTTCTCGAATTTGATCTTCCGGCCAACTATCGCTTTGCAACATCGCTTGTAAAGCTGAAAGAACAGGTTCTGAAAGCGAATGATTACCACGAGCTCGTCGACAGCCCTGTGATTGCAAGCGCTTCTTTGCAATACAAATCGTATTCTGTGAATGATGTCATCTTTCACATCTGGTTCGCAGGCTTGTGCAAGCCGGACTGGGAAAAAATCCTGACTCATTTCCGGAACTTTTCACTTGAACAGATTGAAATGATGGGAAGTTTTCCCGGCAGGGAATATCATTTCCTCATCCAGATGATGCCCTCTCCTTTTCATCATGGCGTTGAACACCTTCATTCCACCGTGCTTGCGCTTGGCCCCGGCCACAAGCTGATGAAAGAAGAACTGTACACCGATTTCATTGGCGTAGCATCACATGAATTGTTTCATGCATGGAATGTAAAAACCATTCGCCCGGCTGAAATGATGCCGTATGACTACACAAAGGAAAATTATTCACGACTCGGTTTCGTATACGAAGGTGTGACGACCTATTATGGTGATCTTTTTCTCGTAAGAAGCGGGGTGTATTCGGTTGACCAGTTTCTCGCTGAAATAAATGTTCGTGTTCAAAAACATTTTGACAATTATGGCCGGTTCAACCTGTCCGTTGCTGATTCATCCTTTGATACCTGGCTGGACGGCTATGTCCCGGGTATTCCAAACAGGAAGACATCAATTTACGACGAAGGTTGCCTGGTTGCATTGATGATTGATATCCTCATCCGTAAAAAAACCTCAGGCGACCGCTCACTCGATCACGTGATGAAGAATCTTTATATCGATTTCGGAAAAAAGAAAATCGGCTATACTGAACACGATTATATTTCTGCGATTGAACATGTGATGGGCGACAGCATGTCCGACTTTTTTATCGATTACGTATATGGAACCGATTCATATGAAAAACTATTAACTGAGCTGTTGCATTTTGCGGGTTGCCAGCTGACGAAGACGGCATCACATGAATATCATGAAACACGTTTTGGATTTAAGGTGAACGATAAGGCCGCAAGGGTGACTGCGATTGCGCCCGGATCCATTGCCGAACGTAGCGGTCTTTCCAAGGATGATGAAATTATTGCCATCAATGAAATAAAGATTGAATCCAATCTAAGTGAACTCTGCAATTATTTTGCAGACCAAAAGATTGTGCTGACTGTTTTTACTGCACAAAAAAAACTAAAAGACATTGCCATGGCTCCTTCGAACCAGGCCTATTATCACAAATATAAAATAACAAAGAGTGACGATGTTTCCTCCGAACAGAAACAGTTTTTCAGACGCTGGCTGAAGAATGCTTTTTAATACTCTTCCAATTGAACCAAACCAAATGAAAAAAATCATCAGCACATCCAAAGCACCTGAACCGATTGGTCCATATAGCCAGGCCATTTCCATCAATGGCGTCCTGTATGTCTCCGGTCAGATTGCCATCGATCCTGCTACAGGGAAAATAATCACCATCAACATGATCAAGGAAACCAACCAGGTGATGCATAACCTGATGAATATCCTCTCGGAAGCCGGAATGGATTTTACAAATGTTGTAAAGACGACTATCTATCTTACCGACATGAATAATTTTTCAACGGTGAATGAAGTATACGGTTCATATTTCAAAAAAAATTTCCCTGCCAGGGAAACGGTGGAAGTGTCGCGGCTTCCAAAAGATGTGAACGTGGAGATCTCCATTGTGGCGACGAAGTAACTGCAGACATGAAAATCCTTTTGCTTGACAACTACGATTCTTTCACGTTCAATCTTCTTCATCTCGTTGAGCAGTTTGAGAATGTAAGTGTTGATGTTTCCAGGAATGACGAGATCACTCTTCAGAAAGTTGGTGCATACGATAAGATTATTTTGTCACCCGGACCGGGGTTGCCTGTTGACGCAGGTATCAGCATCGACGTGGTTAAAACATTTTCAGCTACAAAATCTATATTGGGAGTATGCCTGGGACACCAGGCCATTGCAGAAAGTTTCGGTGGAAAACTTTTCAACCTGGAAAAAGTTCAGCACGGTGTGAGCACCTCGACGACTGTTGTTGATTCTTCCGCAAAAATCTTTCAAAATATTCCCGGCAATTTCAAGACAGGCCGTTACCATTCGTGGATGGTCGAAAAAGAAACTTTGCCCGAGTGTTTTAAGATTACTGCCGTTGATGAACACAAAAATATCATGGCGATGAGACACAAAAAATTCGACCTCTGCGGCGTCCAGTTTCATCCCGAATCCATTCTCACCGAACATGGTAAGACGCTGATAGCGAATTGGCTGGCAGAATGATGATCTGCCTGTCTAAAAAGGTTTCAACAGCGATCTGAATTTTCACTTTTTTCTTTCACTTTAGATGTAAGTTTTCCTCCAACGGAGCATGAACATTTTATGCGCTATTTTCGTATCGGATTACACAACGAAGACTAAGAACGTGTTATGATTGTATTAAAGTTTGGAGGCACTTCCGTAGCGAATTCAGACCGGATTAAAGAGGTCAGGGAAATTGTTGCAGATGTCCACAAAAAAGATAAAAAAATTGCAGTTGTTTTTTCTGCCTTTGGCGGGGTAACGGACGAACTCATCCGAACCAGCAGGATGGCAGCTGAAAGGGATGAAAAATACCTCGGGGTTTTTGAAAAGATCAAAGAGCGGCACAGGGAAGCTGTATCACAGCTTGGACTCACAAAAGATAAATCACTCAACACATTTTTAGAATCTGCGTTTGTAGAGCTGCATGATTTGCTTCATGGTGTTTTTCTTGTGAGAGAGCTTTCTCTGAGAACACTTGATTTCATCAGCGGCTTCGGCGAATTTCTTTCGACAAGAATCATTTCAACTTATTTTCAATCGAAAAAAATGCCCGCCGAGTTTCTCGATACAAAGCAATACATCCGTACAGATGAAAACTTCGGAAGCGCTCACGTTGATTTTACAGTCACCAATAAAAACATCCGCCAGTTTTTCAAACAGTTTTCAGGGATTGCCTGTGTGACAGGTTTTATTTCTTCCACTGAAAAAGGTGAAGCCACAACGTTGGGACGAGGTGGCTCCGATTTCACGGCTGCTATCTTCGGGGCTGCAATGGATGCCGATGAGATACAGATCTGGACAGATGTGAACGGCGTGATGACTGCCGATCCGAGAAAAGTAAAAAAAGCATTTTCTGTTGCATCGATGACATATGAAGAAGCCATGGAGATGTCACACTTCGGCGCTAAGGTCATTCACCCGCCTACGATACAACCCGCCCTGGAAAAAGGAATTCCTCTCTGGATTAAAAATACGTTTAACCCGTCTCACAGCGGAACGCTGATCTCAACCAAAACTGCCGACCAGCAGTTCATGATCAAAGGAATTTCTTCCGTCGATGACGTTTCACTGCTTACACTGCAGGGAAGCGGCATGGTGGGAGTTGCAGGAATTTCAGCACGGCTGTTTGGCGCCTTGTCATCTTCTAAAGTCAACGTAATCCTTATCACGCAGGGATCTTCAGAGCATACCATCAGCTTTGCAGTGAAGCCGGCAGACGCGATCATTGCAAAGAAAGCAATCGATGCGGCTTTTGATCTTGAAATCAAAGCACACATGATCGACCCGGTGATCGTGGAAGAAAAACTTTCCATCATCGCCGTCATCGGTGAAAACATGCGAAACACTCCCGGCGTTTCAGGCCGCCTTTTCCAGGCTTTCGGAAAAAATGGTATCAGCGCTGTAGCCACCGCACAAGGTTCATCCGAGCTGAATATTTCAGTGGTCATACACAAGGAAAATCTTAACAAGGCACTGAATGCCTTGCATCAATCCTTCTTCCTCTCCGATATCAAGACCCTGAATGTGTTCATGATCGGCGTCGGGCTGATCGGGGGAACATTATTAAAACAGATTGAAAAACAAGCTGCACACCTGAAAAGATCACGATCGCTTGAGATCAATCTCGTCGCAGTATCCAACAGCAAAAAAATGTTTTTCAATGAAGACGGGATCAGCACGAAACATTTTAAAGACATGCTGGAAAAATCGGGTGAGAAAATGAGCGTGGCATCCTTCATAAAAGAAATGACGCATCTCAACCTTCCGCAAAGTATTTTTGTCGACTGCACTTCCAGCGAAGACGTGGTGAAGCATTATGAAACCATTCTCAATCACAGCATCTCTATTGTAACGCCAAACAAGATTGCCAATTCAGGTAAGCTAGCGAACTATGTAAAGTTGTTTGAGACAGCAAAAAGAAGAAACGTTCGTTTCCTTTACGAAACCAATGTGGGAGCCGGTTTGCCGGTGATCAGCACCCTGAAGGACTTGTTAACGAGCGGGGATACCATCATAAAAATCGAAGCTGTTCTTTCAGGAACACTTTCTTTCATCTTCAATAATTTTAAACCAGGCACAAAATTCAGCGACATCGTTCACGAAGCGCATCGCCGCGGATACACTGAACCCGATCCGCGCGTAGATTTAAGCGGTATGGATGTGGCGCGCAAGCTCCTGATTCTTTCACGCGAAACAGGATTGAATATTGAAATGAATGACATTGCCATCGAACAGATTTTACCTGCCAATTGCAGGAAGGCAAAAACGGTTGAAGAATTTTTCGGCGAGCTAGAAAAATCAAATGATTTTTTTGATGCACCTAGAAAAAAAGCCGATGATAAAAAGAAAGTGCTGCGTTTCATCGCTCAGCTCGAAAATAACAACGCATCCATTTCTCTCCAGGAGGTAGATGCTTCACATCCATTTTACAATTTATCAGGAAGTGACAACATTATTTCTTTTACAACAGAACGTTATCATGACCGTCCGCTTGTTGTAAAAGGTCCGGGTGCAGGAGCTGAAGTAACTGCTGCCGGCGTGTTTGCGGAGATTATCAGCATTGGAAATTATTTTGAATAGAGTTCACCAGGCACAAAGACACAAAGCGTTTCTGTGATCTGCGATGATGTGTCTCCTTTGGAATTATTTACATTTGGGCAATAATGAAACGTATCAAAGTTTTCGCTCCTGCTACCGTCGCCAATCTTGGTTGTGGTTTTGATGTCATGGGACTGGCTATTGAACAGCCCGGCGATGAACTCATCCTATCATTCAACGATCAGAAAAAATTAATCATCAAAGACATTAGTGGTGACGGAGGCAAGCTAAGCTACGATGCAAAAAAGAATACCTCCACCGTTGCCATCCAGGCGCTCTTAACCGACCTCGGATCAAAGCAAGGCTTCGATGTAGTATTGAAAAAGAAAATGCCTCTTGGCAGCGGACTCGGCTCCAGTGCTGCCAGCTCTGTTGCGGGAGTATATGCTGCAAATATTCTTCTGAAAAAACCCTTTTCAAAAAAAGAACTGGTGCGTTTTGCCATGGAAGGTGAACGTATTGCATCAGGCGCGGCTCACGCTGACAATGTCGCACCATCGATGCTCGGGGGAATTATCCTGATCCGCTCTTATCATCCTCTTGACATCATTCAACTACCTGTACCGAAAAATCTTTTCCTGGTTGTTGTACATCCGCATGTTGAAGTGCTGACAAAAGATGCGCGTGCAGTGCTGAAAAAAAATATCCCGATCTCAGATGCCATTCAGCAATGGGGCAACACCGCTGCATTGTCAGCAGGATTATTCAGCAATGACCTTGATCTTGTTGGCCGGTCGGTTGTAGACGTTGTTGCAGAACCCTACCGCGCCAAACTGATTCCGCATTTCAAAAAAGTAAAAATGGCTGCCATGGATTCCGGCGCTATTGCCTGCAGCATTTCGGGTTCAGGCCCTTCTATCTTTGCAATGTGTGACGGGAAGTCCCGGACAAAACGAGTTGCTGAAGCGATGAAAAAAATATTTACAAAAAACAGGATTCAGAGTGAGATTTACATTTCACATGTAAATCAGAACGGAGTTCGAATAATCAAATGACCATCCTAATTGGCTAATTAGCCAATTAGCTAATTAGCTAATTCATGCGCTATTATTCCACCAAAAATAAATCCGCTTACTATTCTCTTCGTGATGCTGTATTGAAAGGGCTTCCGGATGATAACGGTCTTTTCATGCCGGAAAAAATTCCAACTCTTTCAAATGATTTTATACAATCGCTTCCAAAACGATCTCTGCAGCAAATTGCTCTTGAAATCAGCACACAATTTTTAACAGACGATTTACCAGTTGCCGTTATTTCCGAAATCGTTGAGAAGTCGATTACGTTTGACGCGCCGGTAAAAAAACTGAACGGTCAGAAATTCGTACTTGAACTGTTTCACGGGCCTACACTTGCCTTCAAGGATTTCGGGGCGCGTTTCATGGCTCAGCTGATGTCGTATCTCGTCCGTGGCGATAATAAAAAACTCACGATCCTGGTCGCTACATCAGGAGATACAGGAAGCGCCGTTGCCAGCGGCTTCCTGGGTGTACCGGGAATTGAAGTCATCATTTTATACCCTTCAAAAAAAGTAAGCGAGCTCCAGGAAAAACAACTGACAACTTCTGGCCAGAACATCACAGCGCTTGAGATCAAAGGAACCTTTGACGATTGCCAGAAGCTGGTAAAGACTGCATTTCTCGATGCTGATCTTACATCAAAATACAAGCTCACGTCTGCCAACAGCATCAACATCTCTCGCCTGATCCCTCAAAGCTTTTATTACGCTTATGGATTTGGAAAAGTATTCGATGGTAAAGGCGAGATTGTTTTTTCAGTACCGAGCGGCAACTTCGGCAACCTCACAGCCGGGTTGATTGCAAAAAAAATGGGTGTGCCGATTCAGCATTTTGTAGCAGCCACTAACATCAACGACATTGTTCCGGATTACCTGAAGACAGGGGAATTCATCCCGATGGCCTCTCAGCAAACCATCAGCAATGCAATGGACGTCGGCAATCCAAGCAACTTCTACAGGATGCTTGAGATTTTCGGAAACTCATGGGATGAAATGAAAGAAGAAATTTCAGGATACTCATTCAACGATGATGATACCGGAGAGGCGATGAAGGAAATGCAAAACAAGTACAACTATGTTTCCGATCCTCACGGTGCAGTAGGTTATCTTGGGTTAAAAGAATATCAAAAAAAATATCCTGCAACGAAAGGAGTTTTTCTTGAAACCGCACATCCTGCAAAATTCCTTGATGTGGTTGAGAAAATATTAAAAATAAAAGTTGAGCTTCCTTCCGAATTAAAATCTTTACTTCATAAAGAAAAGAAGGCGGAGTTGATGTCGACGGAATTTTCGGAGTTTAAAAAATATCTTCTTAGCAGGTAAAAGTAATAATGAGAGTGATACATTCAATCTTACTTCTTCATTATTACTTATTAATTATTCCTTACTGTTTTAAAGCGCTTTCATCGACGAAAACAAATCCGGCTGAATCGCACCTTCGAGATCAAGCAACCATTTTTTCCGTGACAAGCCGCCGGCATAACCCGTTAATTCACCGTTCGCACCGATTACACGATGACATGGAACAATGATCGCTACCGGATTTTTTGAATTCGCCATACCGATTGCACGGATTGATTTTACATCACCGTATTTCATGGCCATCTCCATGTAGCTCATTGTTTTTCCAAACGGAATTTCCAAAAGACGCGCCCAGATCTTTTTCTGAAAAGGAGTTCCCTGTAAATCCAGCTTCACCGAAAATTCTTTCCGCTTACCACTGAAATATTCGTCGAGCTGGTTCACACATTCAGCGAGGTTCTTATCGGTCGCAAACAGCTTTTCAAAATCATCTGTGAAATCAACAGAACGAATTCCATCCTGGGTTGCGCACACTTTTAAATTGCCAATCGGTGATTTCAGAAAAGCAACAAACAAATTATTTTCTTCTTTCAGCATTCATTCAATATTTTATAGAATTGACCTCAACCAAAGGTAAACCATTTAATCTTCTTTTAGGGTTCAATTTTGAACCACTTATCCTACTTTTGTAGTAGCAATTCATCCTAAACTCAATACGATGAAATTCATCAACATGGAAAGCCTGCGCAAGAGGCAACCGGAAATCAAAGCAACGTACCGGTCCACTGCTCCATTCCATTACATTATGCTGGAAGACTTTTTTTATCCTGACAAAGCCGATGAGATATATAATGGGTATCCGTCAATCGAGGATGGCAAATGGGATGGCACTACTTATATAGATCAGAAAAATAAATTTCAGAAAAGCACATTCGAGAAGGGTTCACTTTTTCAAAATGTTTTTAATGAACTTAACTCATCCGAATTTTTAAGCTGGCTATCCGATATAACCGGAATTGACGATATCATTGCCGATGATGAGCTTTTTGGTGGCGGCCTTCACCAGTCTATTCGCGGAGCGTTCCTGAATGTTCACGTTGACTATAACATTCATCCCAAAACAAAATACCATCGCAGGCTGAATGTCCTGGTATACATGAACAAAGACTGGAAAGATGAATACGAAGGACATCTCGAGTTGTGGAACCTGTCGGAAGGAAAGCATGAATTATTGGGGCGTTATGCACCTACGTTCAATCGATGTGTGATTTTCGAAACCAATGAAATTTCCTTTCATGGTCACCCAAGGCCTTTAAAAACTCAAGATGGTATCAATCGTAAATCCATCGCTACTTATTACTACACAAAAACACGTCCTGCAAATGAGATTGCCTCGGAGCACAACACACTGTATGTGAATACGGAAGGTGTTGGTGGACAGATTAAGAGGCTGAGCTCAGGAATAAAAGCCCTGTTGGAGAGGATTAACAAAAAATGAAAACCAGGCTTCCTGTGATTCTCTTAAGTCATTGAAGCTTCATTCACAAAGTTTTTGTCACTCCCAATTCCCAGGTTGAAAAGAAACAAAGAATAAAATAAGAAGTGGAGCTGCGGGGATTTGAACCCCGGTCCAGACAAGCAATCAATAAACTTTCTACATGCTTAGTGTTTTTTAATTGTCGGAAGATGGCATGTCAAACACAGGCGAACCATCAACTTAGTTGCTGAAATTTTCGTTACTGCATCACAACTCTGCAGCGCTTATCCCATCTTACGATACTTCCGTTTGGAAACCGGTGGGAGAAGTCCCCGGGAAGTAGCTAGCGGGTTAATCTATTGATTAAGCGGCTAACGCGTAATTAGTGTTGCCATTTAGGCGGTTGAAAGTTCGGTTTCACGAGCAATACTCACAACGCTCGGCATGCTTATCTACCAATTTCACCTGCTGTCAATTCCTGTCAGCCCCGTGTTGTAGTTTAAACGAAGAGCAAAGGTAGTTATTTAGAAGTGGAGTCATTAGCGGTAGGAGGCAGTTGCAGTTGCAGTCCACAGGAGGCAGCGGCAGGAGGCAGTACGCTCCTAAATTTTAGTCCGGCTATTCCTAATACCGCCCCTGCCTAGTGCCTACTCCCTCCTGCCGCTGCCTCCTGCTTACAGCCTCCTGCCGCTTTTTTTACCAACCCGCCCAACCTTTCCCTTAAAAATCTCGTCTATTACTATAAAAGGAGCTAACTGTGGATAACTTACACCCATTAGCGAAAAATACTAAAGATTCAGATTTGAATCTTTCATAAAAAATTATAGTTTTGATCTCAAACCATTAACACGCTAAACACATGAAAACAAAGCGAGTGTTTTTAGGGATTCTATTATCAGGTCTTGTTGTCACTTTCTTTTCCTGCAGCAAAGAGGATAGTACCAATCCAACGATCGATAATCCAACCACCACCTATCTCGATCTTCCAAAACAACCTTATGATTATGTGACTTCGAGTTTTGTTTTTCAATCGAACGATTTACCTACGCTGGGACGGGTTTTATTTTATGATACCCATATTTCAGTGAACAACTCTGTTTCGTGTGCTTCGTGCCATAAGCAATCACTTGCCTTTTCAGATAATGTTGCGCATAGCAAAGGTTTTGAGAATCAATTGACGCATCGGAATGCGCTGCCGATACAAAATCTCCAGTTCGGAACTTCCGGTCCTCCTGCTTTATTCTGGGACGGAAGAGAGAAATTCCTTCAAACGATGGTGTTGAAGCCAATCGTCAACCACGTTGAAATGGGAATGGGTGATCTCAACATGGTCGTTAAGAAAGTAAAAGCAATGCCATATTATGCTGAGCTGTTTCAGAAAGCTTACGGCACTACTGATATCGACATCAACAGGATTGCAACTGCACTGAGCTCGTTCACAGGTGCCATCGTTTCATTCAATACGCGTTTTGATAATTTCAACCAGAACCAAACACGCTTAAGTGGCATTGAAGAACAAGGAAGAAATTTATTTTTCAATACATACAATTGTAACAGCTGTCACCAGACTCAACAATTGAATGGTTATCAATCAGGAGGCGGCAACCCGGATGCAATCGGGTTTATTAATATCGGGCTGGATCAGAATTATGCCGACAATGGTCTTGGTGATCTTACCCACAATGCAGCCGACAACGGCAAATTTAAAATTCCCAACCTGAGGAATATTGCATTCACAGCACCCTACATGCACGACGGCCGTTTTGCTACGCTCGATGCAGTTCTCGAGCATTACAGTCATGGTATCGTCAATCACCCGAACCTGGATAGCCGCCTGAAAACTTCAGCGAACCAGGCGAAAGAAATGAATATTTCTTCCAACGATAAGGTTGCGTTGATTGCTTTCCTGAATACGCTGAACGACTATTCAGTGATGACTGATCCGAAATTTTCGAATCCTTTTAAGAACAGGTAGTCAGACCGAAATTTATGATGAAAGGAGCATTTGTTGCAGGATGCCTTGCAATGGTTTTTCTGAATTGCACAGCGCAGACGGAAGAGCCGCTTGCAAAAAAATACAATCACTACATCGGTGTGCAGGCGAACCAATTGCTCAAGCAGCTCGTGAACCTGAACAACAGCAATAGTGTCATCGATGACCCGTACCTGCTTACGTATGCAATTCACATGGTCAAGAACGGATGGGGTTTACAAACGGGACTTGGGTATGATTACCAGGACATAAAAGATAAGACACCGATCAGCCGCGAAACAAAAATCAACAATCTTTTTTACAGGATCGGTGTCGCCAAAAAATTCAGGATTGGAAAAAGATTTGAAGGAGGTTATGGACTGGATCTCGCAGGCGATTATCAGATCAATAAAACATTTGCTTCGTCTGTTACCGTAATCGGGATTACGATCGACTCCAGCTCCAGTAACTCCACCAGCAAAGTGAACAGTTTTGGTTTCGGTCCGCAGGTGAACCTAAGCTACTATTTTTCGGAGCGGATCATGCTGGGAACTGAAGCGACTTATTATTTTATCGACTCGAAGCAAAAACAAAATGTGCTGGTTACAGATAACCTCTTTAACCAATCAACAGGAATCAACACCGTTGCCACTTCCAACTCAAACATAGAATCATCAACGGCAAAATTTTCTTTGTCGATTCCGGTGGCCTTATTTTTAATTGTCAGGTTCTAAAAGATCGGCATCATGAATATCAGCATTATCAACCGGTATATTTTCATTCTCTTCGGACTCGTGTCTTTTTTGCTTGACGGCTGTCATGAGAAAGGCTGTACTGATCCGAATGCATTGAACTATAGCATCGTGGCGGATGAGGATGACGGCTCATGCATTGTTTGCCAATCCTCGCAGGTTGAAACTGCTACTAATACTGCTGACCTTACCGATTTCAATTCATCGAGCATCCATCATAACCAGGTTGTGGCAAGGCTTTTCATCCGGCAGGTACGCACGAATTACAACAACAACGCCTGTGGTGAGAATGAATGCACCATCTATTTCAAAATACAAAGTCTTGTACCACAACAGATGAGTCTTCCCTATTTTGTACAGTGCAGCGGCTTTGACATCTTTTTCTCTTTGTCCAGGTTCAAAGTTATTCCGGCGATGGCAACCACTTCGGAAGAAAGTGTGACGACCAACATTTCAAATCCATGTGGTGATTTATCAGCTGCCAGCATTACTTTTTCTGCCAACGGAACAATTACCTACCAGTAAAGAAATCCTCCTGTATTTCAGTAATTAAAAATTGCCGCAGATTAACAGATTAAAATCCATTAATCTGCGGCAATAATTTATTACGGCTTTGTAACATTTTTTTTATTGGAAAACAGATCATCGGTTTTTGTAATTTTACAAATCCAAAAAACAAAATCATGAAGACCAACATTTTTTCCACAATCATTTTCGCTACGGGCATCCTTGCGGCAATGACATTTGTTTCCTGCAAGTCGAATGAAACAAGCAACCAGCAGGCCGCGCAAGACACATCACAAGCATCTTCCAACCTGATGCAGGAAGGACCTGCATACGATCCGGGTAAAATAGACCCGGGCGCTCCTGTCAACTCCATTACTTTAAAGACTCTTGGAAATACGATGGCAGAAATGAAGTACGATCAAACAGAACTTCATGTAAAGGCAGGCAGTACCGTAAAAATCGAACTGGTCAACACTGCCAAGGACTCGAGCATGCAACATAACTTTGTTCTCATTGAAAAAGGTTCAGCCGACAAAGTCGGACCTGAAGGTGTAAAAGCAGGACCCGCAAATAACTATGTTCCGAAAATGAGAGAGGTTTTGGTGAGTACTAAGCTTACCCTGCCGGGACAAATTGCTGACATCACTTTTCCCGCTCCTCCCAAAGGAGAATACGATTTCATCTGCACGTATCCCGGGCATTATGCTTCGATGAAAGGGAAGCTGTTTGTAGACTAATTTTTCCCCGGAAATTGTTATCAACCCAAGGATAGTAAAAAATTGCAGGTGCCTACTGCCACTGCCTCCTGCCGCTTTTAATGACCATGTTCACCGGTATGAACATGCCCGTGACTCAGTTCATCCGGTGATGCTTCGCGAACGTCTACCACTTCACCACTGAAATGAAGATCCTGTCCGGCAAGCGGATGATTGAAATCCATTGTCACATCCTTCTCGCTGTACGAAACAACTTTACCATTCATGGTATGACCTTCGTGGTCACTCATCGGTAAAACATTTCCCTTTTTCAGAATTTCAAAATCAATCACATTATCCACTTTGAAAATATCTATCGGGAGATGAACAATCGCACCTTCATCGATGTTGCCGTATGCTTCTTCCGGTTCCAGGCTAAAGTCAAAGGTCTCGCCGGTTGATAATCCATCCAGGTTTCTTTCAAAACCGGGAATCAATCCTCCGACACCAAATAAAAATGTCAGCGGGTGAGATTTATCTGTTGTCTCGATGTGCTTTCTTTCTTCCTTCGGGAGATTCGCATACAACTTGTAGCTGACAGAAACCACGGTGTTTTTTTTAATTTTCATCAGGATGAATTATGTGTTGTTTTCAACCGCGAAGTTAAAACAAATATTTTTTGAGTGATTATTTTATACCGTTGGAAAGGTAAAATACATGCCAAGCAATGAGAGTATGAAATACGGTACAAGGGCTGCAGCGCCTGCATAATCTTTAGAGATACGCTGACCGAAGAACAGGGAAATAAAAATCAATGAAGCGAAACTGCATGAATAGTAAGACCATGTTGAATCATGTTGCTTCACCAGGAAATAAATAAGACCGCCTATTGACAATAATCCGCAAGCGACTTCCATAGCAGTCATCGCAACCAGCATCCCGGTTGACACATTCCTGAGAGGTGATTTTGCAAAATGAGCGGTATGAAATTCAAGATTTCCTTTCCAGTCGAATACTTTATCGAGCCCTGATTGCAGGAACAGGATGGCAAAGAAGACAGAGACCGCTGATACAAGGGCTGTGTGTAGCTCAGGCATATACCCGGTGATTAAAATATTTCAACAAAAGAGCGGTCATAAATTCCGGTGCCGTTATCAACAAAAGTAGGCGAATGTTGGTAACTTTCAACTTCACTTCCGAAACTTACTGTATTTTTGCGAATTCATTGAAAGCTATGAACATTACGTACTACGGGCACTCCTGTTTCAGCGTTGAAGTGAACGGCAAAAAACTGCTTTTTGATCCGTTTATCTCCCCCAACCCGCTGGCGAAGCACATCCCGGTGAAGGACATAAAAGCTGACTACATCCTGATTTCTCACGGTCACGACGACCACGTTGCCGATGCCGAGGCCATTGCTAAACGCACCGGGGCAACGGTGATCTGCAATTTTGAAATTCATCAATGGATGCATTCACTTGGAGTAACCAAAACCCACCCGATGAACATCGGCGGGCATTGGATATTTGAATTCGGAAAAGTGAAGTGCGTGAACGCTGTCCATTCCAGCAGTCTTCCTGATGGCAGCTACGGCGGAAATGCCATGGGCTTCCTGGTTGAGACACAGGAAGGAAATTTCTATTATGCAGGCGATACGGCTTTGCATTTCGACATGAAGCTTATAGGCGATTACAAATCCATCAAGTTTGCATTTCTACCGATTGGAAATAATTACACGATGGGTATTGAGAATGCGGTGATCGCATCCGACTTCATCCGTTGCGAACGGATCATCGGCATGCACTTCGATACGACAGAGAATATTAAAATTGATCACCAGGAAGCAAAGAAAAGATTTGACCAGACGTCAAAGGAGCTGACACTGATGAAAATCGGGGAAACAATATCAATCTGAAAATCCGTTAATCCTGCAGCAACCAAAAGTTATCAGGATGCCGGGTTAATAAATGATTACTGAACTAAAAATAAACCGGGTGCTTAATTCGTATATTCGTAGGAATTCGTATTTCGTACTCAACATAATATTATAAGATGGGAAAAATAATTGCGGTAGCAAATCAAAAAGGAGGAGTTGGTAAAACAACCACGGCAATGAACCTCGCTGCAAGCTTTGCAGTGCTCGAATACAAAACACTTTTGATCGACAGTGATCCGCAGGCAAATGCGACATCTGGCGTTGGCTTTGATCCGCGCTCCATCAAAACAAGCATTTATGAATGCATCATCAATGAAGTCAACCCGAAGCATACCATCCTCACCACGAACACACCGAATCTTTACCTGATTCCTTCTCACATCGACCTTGTGGGAGCTGAGATCGAAATGATCAACCTGCCGAACAGGGAACGGAAGATGATTGAAGTGCTGGACCGGATTCGTGAAGATTATGATTTCATTGTCATCGATTGCTCTCCTTCTCTTGGCCTTGTTACGATCAATGCACTCACCGCTGCTGATTCCGTAATCATCCCGGTTCAATGCGAATATTTCGCTCTCGAGGGCTTGGGCAAGCTGTTGAACACAATCAAAATTGTACAGACACGTCTTAACCCGGACCTGGAAATTGAAGGCATACTTCTTACCATGTACGATTCGCGTCTTCGCTTGTCGAACCAGGTGGTGGAAGAAGTAAAAACGCATTTCCAGCAAATGGTTTTCGATACGATCATCCAGCGCAATACGAAACTGGGTGAAGCACCAAGCTTCGGCCAGACAATCATCATGCACGATGCCAGCAGCAAGGGTTCTGTGAACTACCTGAACCTCGCGCGCGAAATATTACAGAAGAACAACCTCACCAAGATCAAAGCAGCAGAGAAAAAAATTCACGTAGCCGATGAGCATTAAGAGAAACGCATTGGGCAAAGGTCTTAGTGCCTTGCTTGAAAACATTGAAACGGATGTCACATCGAAAGCGGGAACGGAAAGCCCGGCTGTTGTGGGGAATGTTGCAAACATTCCTGTTGACCAGGTTGAATCAAACCCGTTTCAGCCAAGAACTGAATTTGACAAAGAAGCGTTGAACGACCTGGCAGCATCCATTCGCGAGCAGGGAATCATCCAGCCCATCACCGTCCGTAAACTTGGTTACGATCGCTTCCAGCTGATTTCAGGTGAGCGTCGTTTGAAAGCTTCAAAGCTTGCCGGACTGAAAATTATTCCTGCTTACATACGGATTGCCAACGACCAGAACATGCTCGAGATGGCCCTTGTTGAAAATATTCAACGGGAAGATCTCAACGCCATAGAAATTGCCATCAGCTATAAGCGGCTGATTGACGAATGCTCTTTGACACAGGAAGTACTCAGTACACGTGTCGGAAAAAACAGGACCACCGTTACCAATTACATGCGTCTCTTAAAGCTTCCCCCCGAAATCCAGGTTGCGTTGCGCGACGGAAGAATTACAATGGGTCACGCAAGAGCCATTCTCGGTGTCGATGATATTGCACGACAACTGATGATGTTCAAAGAAATTCTTTCCGGCAAGCTCAACGTCCGCGATTCAGAAGAGCTCGCAAGAGAAAGCGGGAATAAATCCACGCTCAGGAAAAAAAGCCCTGAAAGTTCTTCAGCCGGACCAGGCTCATTCGAGTTCACAAAAATTCAGAATGTGCTTTCGAGTCATTTTGGAACGAAGATCCAGCTGAAACGCAACGGGAATGGCAGCGGCCGCATTGTTATTCCTTTTGAAAACGATGAGGATCTTAATCGCATCCTGGAACTGCTGAATTACTGAGTTGTGAATTTGCCTGCCGGCTGCTCAAACACGCTGATGACTTCCAACCTTTTCTTCCTGAAACGCGGGCGAATCGTTTTTTTTATTTTCTTCTTTTTCTTGAACACAGCATTTGGACAATCAGCTAAGATTGATTCCACAACAAAAAATACGGATACTCTTTCGCTGACTTCTACGGCGAAGCACAGGGCGAATCGCGCTGCTCTTCTTTCCGCTGTGTTGCCCGGCGCCGGCCAGGTTTATAATAAGTCGTACTGGAAAGTTCCTGTTTTGTACGCGGGTTTTGCGGCGCTGATTTATTTCATCGACTTCAACCAGAAAAATTACAAGACTTATAAAACCGCTTACCTCTACCGGACTGACGCCGACTCTACTACGATCGATGCATATCCCAACTACACCAATGATGATTTACTTGTGAGAAAAGATTATTATCGCCGCAACCGTGATCTTAGCTACATTGTGACGGGTGTAGTGTACGTACTGAATATCATCGATGCCTATGTAGATGCACATCTGAAAGATTTTGATGTGAGTGATGACCTGTCATTACGCCCGAAACCATATTTTAACCTGGATTATCACGGAATGCCTGTAGCAGGAATCAGCCTCACTCTAAAGCTGAATAAATAAAATGTTTTGCTTTTAATCGAAGCGAATGGATTCAGAAATCTTAGACGAAATAGTAAAACCAAAACCTACTGTAAATAAAATTATTCTTCAAACGATACTGAAATTTTCCGTTTTCGAATTCATTTTTCTTGTCATACAACATCAATTAAGGAAACCAGCTTTACAGTATATAAATTATGGAGACGTCAAACTTTCTGTCTTTATCATTTTTGTAGTACTCCTTTTAATTTTCTTATTTTATTTCAGAAAAAAAATAAAACACAATATAACCTATTGGAATTCACTGTTCGTAAGTGGCTCCGTGGCGATCCTGTCTGTTTTGTTTGGCCATATTTACCTGTTCGCACTTGATAAGATTGCTCATCGCAACTTTGATTTTACCGGAAGCTTGCACGCTTTTTTATCTTTTATTGCTCTAATTTTATTTGTCTGTCTTATTCTTTCTGCTTTTTTCCATAAGTCAAAATATACGGTGAAGAAGTAATTATCTTTGAAAAATTAAAAAAATGAAAATCGCGCTGATCGGTTACGGAAAAATGGGCAAAGCCATCGAGGAGATTGCGCTTTTGAAAAATCACAGCGTGGTACTGAAGGTCGAAGAACACAACGCCGGAACTTTTACCAAAGAAGAACTTTCAAAAGCCGATGTAGCCATCGAGTTTACGCAACCCGGAGCAGCTTATCATAACATCCTGAAATGTTTCGATGCCCGTGTTCCAGTTGTCTCGGGCACGACGGGTTGGATAGAAAAACTGGACGAGGTGAAGAAAATCTGCCTGGAAAAAAATGGCGGATTTTTTTATGCTTCCAACTACAGCGTCGGCGTAAATCTTTTTTTCGAAGTGAACAAAAAACTCGCCGAGCTGATGAACAATCAACACCAGTATGATGAAATTTTTATCAATGAAATTCATCATGTGCATAAGCTGGATGCGCCGAGTGGTACTGCTATTTCGCTGGCCTCACAAATTCTTGAAAAAGTAAAAAGACTAAAAAGCTGGAGCAACTATGCTGCAGATGAAAACAAATTGCAGGTAAAAAAGGACAGCGAGCTTCCTATTTTTTCTTCGCGCGAAGGAGAGGTACCCGGCACGCACATCGTAAAATACTTCTCGCACGAGGATGAAATCGAACTTATACACAAGGCCTTCAACAGGAAAGGATTTGCTTCCGGCGCACTCATGGCTGCAGAATGGCTGAAAGGCAGGAAAGGCGTATTCGGAATGAAGGATTTATTAAACCTGTGATGTTTACAATTAACTTGGCATTAACGACCATTTTTTCAAAACAAAAGTACATTAGCCGACGTTAAAATCAACTTATAATGATTACGCCCTCTTTCTTTAATCGGTGTAATCCAAGAATCGGTGTAATCACCTGCCAACTATGTCAAAATTCAGGATCAACTGGGATTTAATTAAGAATATCATCTTCGGGATTTTCACGCTCGGGGTCTGGTTCCTGCTCAAGACAAAGCCGGGCCAACGTAAATCTACTGTCAGGGAATGGGTTGATGCCATCATCTTTGCAGTCATTGCGGCCACCATCATCCGTACATTTTTTATTGAAGCTTATACAATTCCAACACCTTCGATGGAAAAATCACTGCTTGTCGGTGATTTCCTTTTTGTAAGCAAGGTGAGTTATGGCGCCCGTATACCGATGACTCCTCTTTCATTCCCGTTTGCACATCATACCATGCCCCTCATCGGGGGAAAGTCGTATCTCGAATGGATTAAAATCGGTTATCACCGACTGCCGGGATTCAGTCATATCAAAAATAACGACGTCGTTGTATTCAACTGGCCCGCAGAAAATGAGGGCCGTCCTATTGATAAAAAAGAAAATTACATCAAGCGATGCATAGGCATTCCCGGTGACACAATTAATATTGTTGACAGGAATGTGTATGTCAATTCAGTTCCGGCAAATGTACCGGGCAAGGCGCAGTTTCACTATCATGTAAAGACAGATGGCTCGGGCTTTAGCGAAGCTGCCGCAAAACGATTGGACCTGAATGATGTCCAGGTTGCCTCACCGGAAGGAGACTTCATCATTAACATGACAACAAAAAGCGCTGAAGAAATAAAAACATTCGGAAATGTAAAGCTGGTTGAACCTCTTATCGATCCGAAAGGAAATTACGAGGATTTTATTTTTCCGTTTGATAAAAAATTCCGCTGGAACTACGATAACTTCGGTCCGCTCTGGATTCCGAAAGCAGGAGCCACTTTGAAAATCGACACATCCAACATCGCACTATACCGGAAAGCTATCGGGGAATACGAAGGCAACAAGCTGGAAGAAAAGGATGGAAAGATTCTCATCAACGGTAAAGAAACCAGCGAGTATACTTTTAAAATGGATTATTATTTTATGATGGGCGATAATCGTCACAACTCAGCTGACAGCCGCTTCTGGGGTTTTGTTCCTGAAGATCACATAGTAGGTAAAGCTGTTTTTATCTGGATGAGCTGGGATACCGACGGAACCTTCCTCGGAAAAATCAGGTGGAAGCGGTTGTTTCACACGATTAATTAAATTCTGATTATTGGATCACGAACAAGAAATGACGAAGACTTACTTCATCATTCGACGTTCAATTTTCATGAGTCGAAGTTGATCGTTAAAGAAGACTGTTTCGGAATTTATAAGCTGGTCAAAAACTTCATCGTATCCACCCCATCCGCATAGTCCCACAATGCCGGGTGCTGGCTTTGTCCTAACCTGGTTTCAGAACCCGGCGCATTCGAAACGATGCACTGAATTTTCTCCTTCTCATTTTCAAGTTTTGATTTCACTGATTGAAGATCATCATAAAACTCGTAATGTAGAACGGAAACAGGAGATGCGATGGATTCATCCTCCTTCAGAATAAGAAAATTATTATCGAGGAAAGGTATTTTTTTCAGGAGGTAAATGCTGCTGTTGTAATCATGGTTGTTCATGTATTTGTTATGCTGACTAACGGAAGAAAAAAATTCCATTGCACCATAAAATTTATCGATGCTGAAAGAGCGCGGAACATATAGCTTGGAAACATTCCGGCAACCCAATCCAAAATACTGAAAGATGTCGCGGCCGAGGTCTTTGTATTCATCCTCACTCTCGTCGCCCGTAAGTAAAGCCACAGCCGTGCGATTCATGCGGATGATATGAGGATATTTTCCAAAATAATAATCAAAATAACGCGCGGAATTATTGCTTCCCGTAGCAATCACCGCATCAAAACCCGAAAGCTTTTCCGCAAAAGAAATTTTTCCCCTCAATGAAGGGTCGATCTCAAAAAGAAGATCAGCGACAAACGGAAGCAGGTATGGATCATCGGAAGCATTTTTGCCGAGGTAACGGTTGCCGCTCAAAATCACGCAGAGTAAATCGTGCAAGCCCACCAAGGGAATGTTGCCTGCATTGATTACACCTATCGTTTTTGGGGAATGATCTTTTGTCGTCAGCTTACTGTAATCTGACAGCCAACGTTCAATTTTATCAGCGGTAAGTTCTTCCGCCCATGCTTGAAAAGCAAAAAGAATATTCTCTTCCGTAAACCAGCTATTCTTTGCTTTTGTTTTACTTAGCAACTCATTGATGCCCGCAATATTCCCCTGGCGGAGGGCAATGTTTTTAAACCGTTCCCCTAAGGAAACAGCTATTCCAATCGTTTCGTTTACAACAGTCATATCCATTTAATTCCTCATTACGAATTACCGGTGTTTACAGCCTGCAATTCACAAACACCAATCCGTAATCTTCAATTTTGTTATGAGGTTTTTATGATTAATTTTGCCTCAGCTAATCAAATGTAGAAAGGTTTTTATTATGGCTATAAAGATAACTGAAGAATGCATTAACTGCGGAGCATGTGAGCCGGAGTGTCCGAACAATGCAATCTATGAAGGAGGCGCTGAATGGCGTTTTTCCGATGGAACATCTGTAAAAGGTGCTTTCAAAAAAATCGACGGAACAGAAATCGATGCTGATGCTCCGCAGACCCCGGTCGCAATGGATCTTTATTACATTGTCCCTGACAAATGCACGGAGTGCAAAGGCTTCCACGATGAACCGCAATGTGCTGCTGTTTGCCCGGTAGACTGCTGCGTGGATGATGAGAACCACAGGGAAACCGAAGAAACTCTACTTGCTAAAAAAGCAAGTATGCATATTTAAAAGACCGTAACAGGCATACAGAAATCCGCCGTGCAATATTGCCTGGCGGATTTCGTTTTTTATGGCTGCGAACTTCTAACTTTGTCGCACATGACAGGAAAAAAAATCCGGTTTTACTTTTTCTTAAACGTCAGCATCCTTTTTTTCAGTGCACTCTTTTTCCCGCAAGGGTCATTCGGAAAACCATTTCAAGACAGTTCGGAAACCGATACTTTATCGGCCCTTGCTAAACTGATGCAGCGGGGAAAAAATGATTCAGTGAGATGGGAAGCCAATTCAATCTTCAATAAAAAGATTCATGAAATCCTGCTTCGGTCAGAAACATTCAATTTTGATTCCGTAAAAAATATTTCGGTGATATCCGCAGCTGACAACAGCTTCAGGATTCTTACCTGGACACTTCCCTCCTACGATGGTTTCTATTCTTACTATGGAATGATCCATGTCATCAATAAAAAAACACATGAATCAAAAATCATTGATCTTGTAGATTCCACCGCCAGCATTGGCAAACCTGAAAGTGCAAAGCTCCGTGCCTCCAACTGGTATGGAGCGGTTTATTATAAAATGATCACCAATAAAAGCAATGACAAGACTTATTATACGTTGCTTGGCTGGAAAGGCAAAAACAATGTCAGCACTGAAAAAGTAATTGATGTATTGTATTTTTCAGGGGATCAGCCTCTATTCGGATTTCCACTTTTCAAAACAGAAAGTGTTTACAGGAACAGGCTGACCTTTCTATATCCTTCGCAGGTTGTCATGTCTCTACGATATGTTGAAGGAAAAAAGATGATTGTCTTTGATCACATATCAAAAAAAGCCGGCGACACTAATATGCACGGACCCGAAGGCTCTTACGATGCTTTAAAATTTAAAGGAGGCAAGTGGGTACTGATGAAAGACATCGACATGCGCACCAACTGGGAATCGAAGGAACAGCCGAAGGAGCCGCAGATGCATGAGGCGCCGGTGGAGATGATAAAGTAGACTTTTATAATTTTTACCGGTTTATGATTATTTTTTTTGAAAAGCTATTCTTATCGTCCGTTATAATAATGTAATACATTCCATTTTCTTTAAGGTCTGCCGTAATTTCAGTGTGACCGTCAGGTATAATTGTTTTCAGTATTTGTCCAATGCTATTTGATATTTGAATCAGCCTGGCACATGAAGGAACTAATATGTGAATTTCACCTTGTGACGGATTTGGGTACACATTAATTGCTGGAAGGTCGGTGATATAATCCATACCAGTAATTGAACTGCCAAGACGTGCAACAAATATCGTCTCAGAACCTGAGGTAGTCAGAACATTTGTATCAAAGTAACACGAATGACTGCCGTATGATCCCGTCACATAGAAATTACCTGAGTTATCAGATGCAATTCCCCAACCTATATCCTGCGCAGTTCCGCCTGCCTGCTTCACCCATAGAACACTTCCGTATGCATTGTACCTTGTCGCAAAAATATTAAATACCCCGGCATTGAAAAGCGTGTCAAATCCAAACTGAATAAAAGAGCTTTCAAATATTCCTGTAATAGCAACATTTCCCTGTGGATCAAGAGTAATTCCATTTGCAACATCCTCTGAAGTACCGCCGGCAATTCGTGCCCAGAGGGAATTGCCAGAAGAATCATATCCTAATATGTAAATATCATAGAAAGGTGCAGCATGGTTATAGAAAGTAAGTGTATCTAATGCAATTGTCGGACTATCAAAAAATCCCGTTAAATATAAGTTACCCGTTGGGCCGATAACCATATCAGTTACCTGATCAATTCCACTTCCTCCGGCAACACAACGTCCCCATACGGGATTTCCCCCGGCATCATATTTTAAAAGAAAGGTATCGTAACTTCCCTGGTAATTCACAAAATCATTTCCAAAGAAAAAGGCAAGATGAAAATAGCCGGTAACATATACATTTTGAGATGCATCCACAGCAATATCCACCCCCACATCAGTAGAAACATCTTCTCCTCCTCTTGCCCATACCACAGCTCCGGATGAATTACACTTCACTGTAAACAAATCAGGATAAGCTCCATGCGCATGAAGCGTATCATTTCCAAAAACTGCATCTCCGTTAAAAGATCCTGTTATATAAACATTCCCAACATTGTCTACTGCAATACCAGAACCGAAATCACCGCTCTTTCCTCCTTCCCGTTTCGCCCAAATTACTGCCCCTGAGGAATCATATTTTACAATAAAAATATCGCTCAGACCAGCACTGTCATTCACAAGTGTGTCTAAGCCGGCAATCATGATTGAGCTGTAAAAATAACCGATGATATAAATATTACCATTGCCATCTACTGCCATCTTTCCTGGGACTTCTGTTCCGTTTCCTCCGGCACTTCGTGCCCATAGTACATTTCCATTCGGATCGTATTTAGCAAGGAAAATATCATCACCTCCGGTCCCCGGAACGTTAATTGAACCAAAAGTTCCGGTTCCTGATATCACACCGTTCGCATAGATGTTTCCCGCAGGATCAGTAACGATGTTATATCCTTGACTTGAAGGTCCCGAACTATGTGCCGATTTTGCCCATAACCATCCTGGAGCGGATGAAATAACTGGAACAGGTAAATAAAAAATGGTCACGATAAATAGAAGAATTGTTTTCATGCTGACGGGGTTTTTCCAAAGATAGAAAAACTCCTATAAGATCAACTCTCAAAAGTGACAAGGAATTGGTAACAACGCGTAAACACTTTATGTAAAAAACAAAATTCGTTTACCGACTATTTCTTTATATTCTCATAGTATTTGCACCATAGTTTCAAACCGCATTCAGGACATTTAGGATTGCGTGCCGTGCACACATATCTTCCATGTAAGATGAGCCAGTGATGTGCAATCGGAATTTTTTCTTCGGGAATATATTTGATCAGCTGCATTTCTGTCTGCAAAGGATTTTTTGCATTGGAAGTGAGACCGAGTCTCGCTGAAACACGGAACACATGTGTATCAACAGCAAGTGCAGGCAGGTTGTACACAACAGATGCAATCACATTCGCGGTTTTTCTTCCAACGCCCGGAAGCTTTTGTAGCTTATTGATATCGGATGGAACGACACCCTTGAAATCGGTGACAAGCATTTTTGCCATGCCGACCAGATGCTTTGCTTTGTTATTCGGGTAGCTGATACTTTTGATGTAAGTAAAAACTTCCTGCGGGGTCGCTGCCGCCAGGGCTTCCGGTTCAGGAAACGCCTCGAGAAAAGCAGGCATTGTCATATTCACCCGCTTATCCGTGCATTGGGCCGATAGAATAACAGCTACCAGCAGCTCGTACGGATTCGTGTATTCAAGCTCTGTTTCTGCAACAGGGCGATGCTTAGTAAAATAATCAAGAACTTTTTCGAAACGTTCTTTGCGGGTCATGGGGCAAAGATAGATGGAGGATGTTTACGGTTTACCTTCCATCGCAAACGATGGACCAGCGGTAAACAGTAAACTTGTAAACCGGAAACCAATTTCACCATTTCACCGCCTACATTTCACCCTGAAATAACCACCATGCGCCGAATAAAATTGATTCAGGTACCCGCAAAAAATATTTTCGTTGAAGAAAATAAATCCAGCGCCTATGGTTAGATGAAAGACGTAAAGGTTAGAGAAAAAAACAGTCCCTCCAATGGAAGGACTGTTTTTCATTTATGCCTTATACGTTCTTGAAAACTGAAGCACCCGGTTAATACTTTCATCGGATGGCTGGAGACGAACATCGTCGATTGAATTCATCGTTTCAACGATATCCGTGAACTCCTGCTGAACCAACGGGTCACCGTCGATGCGACGTTGTATGCGGTCTGAATCAATCATTCCGCATTCATTCCAGGCGTAAAGAATCAAATCGTTTTGAGTAGTAGTTTTCATCATGCAATTCCTGTTTTATTTTAGGTTTGATAATGCTTTAACGACCACCCATGGCGTTTATTTTATAATCGAAAAAAATTATTCACGCAGGCTCGATTTATCTTCTTTCACCATTTCTCGCATTTTCAGGATGGCATAATGCATCCTTCCCAATGCCGTATTAATATTGATATTCAGGATTTTGGATATTTCCTTGAAAGAAAGTTCTCCATAATGCCGCATGATGACCACTTCCCTTTGTTCAAAAGGGAGCTGCTCAATCAACTGCCTTATTTTGTTGATTTTTTCCTCGTGGATGATTTCTTCCACAGCATTGCGGCTGCGTTGCGGCATGGAATCAAATACGCTGTATTCCTCCGTATCGCGCTGCATCGGCATGTGCTGATCTTTCCGGAAATAATCAATCACAAGATTGTGGGCTATGCGGATAGCCCAGGGAAGAAATTTGCCTTCCTCGTTATACTTCTTTTCACGAAGACCCATGATGATCTTAATGAATGTTTCCTGGAATAAATCCTCAGCAAGTTCGCGCTTGCGAACCAGGAAATAGATTGAAGTGAAAATTTTTTGCTTGTAACGTTGGATGAGTTCCGCAATGGCTTTTTCTTCGCCTTTCTGATAGAGACGCACGAGGTCCCTGTCACTCATCAATTGAGGGTGTTGCATAGCTTCTGCTTTAATTGTTGGTTGATTAATTAATTAAAGTAGATGTTAAGCTATGGGCGTCCTCCGGATTTAATTGTTAGAAAATAAAGTTTGTGTTCCTTTTACCCCTGATGGGTGATTGTGTTACAATAGTGAGATCAAATATAGAATACAGATTGAACGAAAGCAAATATTTTTTACGGTCTTACAGAAAAATTGCAAACCGCCGGGAACTATTGCACTGGCTTCCGGATTTGGCATTATTCAGAAGATCCTGTCAATTTTTTGGACTTCATCAATTCCTCAATTTTTTCAATGGTTCGAGGCGTTTTAGCTGAAAGATTCTCATATCCTGTCTCAGTAATGAGGATGTCATCCTCGATGCGGATACCAATGTTCCACCACCTGGGATCACATGGACTGCCATCCGGGATATATATGCCCGGTTCAACTGTAATGACGTTTCCCGCCTTTAAATTCTCGTATGATCCCTTGTCATGGACATCAAGTCCCAGGTAATGAGAAGTGCCATGCATAAAATACTTCCTGAAATCCTTTTCTTCTTTGATAATTCCAAGATCCAGCAGGCCTTTTTTTATGACTTCGGATGCGGCCTTGTGAGAAGCAGAAAAATCATTGCCGGGCTTGCATGCTTTGAATCCCGCTTCCTGGGCTTCAAACACAATCCTGTAAAGTGTCTTCTGGTCTTCCGAAAATTTCCCGCCAACAGGTAAAGTGCGGGTCACATCAGCAGCATATCCATGGTATTCGGCTCCCATATCGAGCAACAAAACATCCTTTGATTCCAACGGCCTTCTGTTATTTTCATAATGCAGGATGCAGCTGTTTTCTCCTCCTCCACATATGGAAGGATAGGCCACATACTCCGATCCGTTTTTTTTAAACTCGTACTCACCCACAGCCTGAACCTGGTATTCACTCATCCCGGGTTTGAGTGCTTTCATCATTTCGATGTGGCCATCGCATGACATGCTTATTGCTTTTCGCATCAACGCAATTTCTTCCGGCTGCTTCACTTCCCGTAATGCACTCAGCCATTTAGCAAGCTTAAAATTATCGCCGTTTGATGGCGGGTACTCAGTCTTTTTTTTAAACTCTTCAATGAGGTTATACAGATCTGCCGGGTCAGTTTTATCATCGACAGCACCTTTTGGCAAAGCCAAATAATAAACTGTGCTGAAGGATTTGAAATTGACAGGAAGAGTGTCAAAAGTTTCATCGATAAACGCTGCAGTAAAACCAAGAAGTTGTTTTGCGCCATCAGTTCCAAGACGTCTTCCTGTCCATACTTCCGCAGTTGGATCTCTCTCCTGCACAAACAAACATTCATCCGTTAAAACTCCTCCTATCGTTTGAGGATTCTTAAAGACCAACAACAATGCATTCGGCTCTGTATGACCTGTCAGGTAATAAAAATTCGGATCCTGGTGATATTGAAAATCATCATCGTTCGCGCGGTTGCGTTCAGGGGCAGAGAATAAAACAGCCATCGAACTGTCTGGCATTTCCTTTCGCAAAGCATCTCGTCTTGATTTGTAAAATTCCTTCGTTAGAAAATCTTTATCGTACCGGTAGTACTTAAGATCCTGTGAGAATGCTGCCAGAGATAAAAAGAAAAAAAAGAAGAGCCCTTGCTTTTTCATGGATGAACAGGTTCTAAGGTAAAAGAAAAATGCTAAACTCATTTCTGAATTTAGCATTTCAATTTTTTTGAAAAAAAAAGTTTTTAGACTTTTCCTTTTTTAATAGCTTTTTCGATGACAGCGCTGATGCCGTTTTTGCTAATGGTACGCAATGCAGACGTAGAAACTTTTAAAGTGATCCACTCCCCCATTTCAGGTACATAGAATCTCTTTGTCTGGAGATTCGGGTAGAATTTTCTTTTGGTCTTCTTATTCGAAAAGGAAACGCTGTTCCCTACCATCGCTCTTTTTCCTGTTAAATCGCAGATTCTTGACATGACTTGTTACTTTTTATTGAAACGGAGGGCAAAGAACGTAAAATTATCAGAAGGAGCAAAATTTTTCTTGACCTAATTCTTACCCGGCAATTATTGTTTTCCTGAGCATATTCAATGCATGCTGAGCCGTTTCCATGATGATTCTCTGCCTGTTCTGGCCAAGCCCCAGTTTTTTGGTTTCTGTTCCCTTAGGACCCGTAATGGCCACCCATACAGTGCCAACCGGCTTTTCAGCGGTACCTCCATCCGGTCCGGCAATTCCGGAACATGCAATCGAATAATCGGTTTGAAATTTTTTCCTGATGTTCTCCGCCATTTGCTTTACCACTTCTTCACTGACGGCACCCTTTGAATTCAGTATTCCCGCGTCTACATCCAGAAATTTTTCTTTCATCTCGTAAGAGTATGCGACCACCGAACCAAAAAAGTAAGCGGAGCTGCCGGGAACAGTCGTGATGCGATGCGCAATGTATCCGCCTGTGCAGCTTTCTGCAATGGAAAGTGTTTGCTTTTTCTCCTTCAGTAAATTGCCAACGATTGATTCCAGCGTTTCTTCGTCAGTGCCATACACATATTCTCCTGCTATCGCCGATAACTTCTTCGCCTCTTCACCCACCAGTTTTTTTAATTCAGTTTCGTTTTCACCTGTGGCGCTAAGACGCAGTCGCACCTGCCCCGGGGCAGGCAGGTAAGCAAGCCTGATATTTTTTGGCAAATGATTTTCCCACTCTTCAACCAGGTCAGATAAAAAGGATTCACCGATACCTTGTGTAAGAATAGTTTTATGAATGATTGCGGAGGATGGAAATCTTTTCTTCAGCATCGGAAGGACATCCTTATCCATCATTGCCTTCATCTCATGCGGTACACCGGGCATGGAAACAAAAATTTTGTTATCCTTTTCAAACCACATTCCGGGCGCTGTTCCGGTTGTATTGTGAATCACTGTGCATTTTTCCGGGACCTCTGCCTGGCCGCGGTTGGTAGCAGTTACCTCTTTCCCACGAGCCCTGAACATTTTTTCCATCTCCATAAAAACCTGCTCATCAAAACGCAGATTGGATTTGAAATACTTGCACAAAGTATATTTCGTAAGATCATCTTTTGTTGGCCCGAGTCCACCGGTTATAAGAATCACATCTGCACGCTGCTTCGCTTCATCCAACGCATTTATAATATCCTGCTGAACATCACCCACAGAAGTTTTCCTGCATACGCCGATACCTGTTTCATTTAAGCGCTGCCCCATCCACGCACTGTTGGTGTCCACTACCTGGCCAATCAGCAATTCATCCCCGATTGTAATGATTTCTGCGAGCGTCATAACCTCAATTATTTTTGCCGAAGATACAGTTAGTTTTTGCTTACATTTAATGAACCCGTCCCGAAAATGTTTTTGACCTTTCTAAAATATTTTCTTTTCCCGGCCGTCACCCATTCAGATGACGGAGACAATCAGCATAGAAACGATGGTGGATGAACAAAACGAATTCGTTTCGGGAGCCGTAAACGAACACACGGGTCGCCTGCGCGGCTTTATCCGGAATCGTGTATCTGACGCAGAAGATGCAGAGGATATTTTGCAGGATGTGTTTTATGAGTTCACCGAAACAACACGTCTTTCTGAACCGATTGAACAGGTTGCGTCCTGGCTTTTCAGGGTGGCGAGAAATAAGATCATCGACAAATACAGGAAAAAGAAAACCGACCGGCTGGATGACTACAGCGCAGGCAGGCAGAACGGTGAACTTTCCAGCACATTGGGATCCTAAGCTTAGAATTCCACGTGGACAAGTTGTCGC
>JADMIO011486875.1_pt1 | contig 96818 bp, 77 predicted proteins | sample 8958161 | NCBI WGS metagenome assembly JADMIO01 (sample SAMN16585339, study PRJNA669376) | soil metagenome | isolation source: Crop rotation soil | place: USA: Cullars Rotation, Alabama | collected 2011
CGCGACAACTTGTCCACGTGGAATTCTAAGCTTAGGATCCCAATGTGCTGGAAAGCAATCAATATGGTTTTTATAAAGGTAGTATGAGTAATCATGACAAGGTTTATGAACACCTTGTCAGGGCCATAAACGACCCCTGTTATCATTTCATCAATTCTGAAGAAACACTAAAAACCATTGAGATCATTGAAAAAATATACGATGCATCTCCTCTCCTTCCCCAATCGCCGGGTTAAATACTAATGAAACAGCTTGTCTTTACTGTAACAAACGATCTTACCTATGATCAGCGAATGATCAGGATCTGTAGTTCGCTTTCCTCGGCGGGCTACCGGGTTACATTAATCGGGCGCCGGCAAAAAAGATCCATTCCCCTGCAATCGATGGAATTCCATCAAAAACGACTCCGGTGTTTTTTTGAAAAAGGGAAAGCTTTTTACATTGAATATAATTTTCGCCTTTTCTTTTTTCTTCTTTTTAAACGATCAGACCTGGTTTGCGCGATCGATCTGGATACGATCCTTCCCGTTTATTTCATCTCGAGATTAAAAGGAGTGAGACGTGTTTATGATGCACATGAGCTGTTCTGCGAAATGAAAGAAATCGTCAGCAGGCCTGCCATTTATAAAGTATGGAAAAAAATTGAACGCTTTACTGTTCCAAAATTCAAACTAGGATATACGGTCAATCAATTTATAGCTGATGAATTCAACAAAATGTACCAAAGCCAGTATGAGATCATCAGGAATATGCCGGTATTAAAGCCTCTTGATATTCCCGACAAGCCTGAAAAATATATTTTTTACCAGGGAGCCGTTAATGAAGGCAGGAGTTTTGAAACGCTGATCCCAGCTTTTAAAGAAATAGGTGTGCCGCTATTGATTGCAGGCGACGGCAATTTCATGAATCAGGCAAAGCAGCTTGTCAATGAACACCAGCTTGCGGACAAAATAAGGTTTTTGGGAAAGTTGAAGCCTGAAGAGCTTTATTACTATACCCTTCGCGCCTGGGCCGGGTTGACACTTTTTGAAAATAAAGGCCTTAGCAACTATTATTCGCTCGCAAATCGTTTCTTCGATTATTTACATGCCTGCATCCCGCAATTATGTGTAGCTTATCCGGCATATGTTGAACTGAACAAAAAGTATAAAATTGCTGTTTTAGTTACAGACCTGGACAGTCGTGCGCTGGCAAAGAGTATAAACGGGTTGCTCGGGGATGATTTTTTATACCAGGAGCTTCAAAAAAACTGTATGAAGGCAAGAGCAGAGCTAAACTGGCAGAATGAAGAAAAAAAATTGATCAGGTTTTATCAAAACATGTTTTCCTGAATCGCCATTTACATATTGTTTGCCTCGACGCGCCTTATCCGCCGGATTATGGCGGTGCAATAGAAATGTTTGGAAAAATTAAAGCTCTTTGCCATCAGGGTATCAAAATTCACCTTCATTATTTCGACTATAAAGCACGCGAAAATCTCAAAGAGCTAAGCAACTACTGCGATACCATTCACTCCTACAAAAGAAAGACAGGCTGGAAAGGCTTTTCGCTTACAACCCCCTATATTGTATCATCAAGAAGAAATAACGAGTTAGCTGAGAATTTAACGAAAGACAACTACCCTATTTTGCTCGAGGGAATTCATTGTACGGGGATTCTCGACCTGATCGATAATGAAAACAGGAAGGTGCTGATCAGGTTACACAACGATGAACACAGTTACTATAAGAACTTAGCCCGCTTAGAAAGTAATGTTTTTAAGAAGTTATACTTTTTGAATGAAAGCAGGTTGCTCAAAAAATACCAGGTTAGATTGCCGCGTCATTGCACCTACATTTGCCTCTCTAAAAAAGACGCGGATACATTTGCTAAGAAATATAGTCTGCCAGTTGTTGAATTTCTACCTGCTTTTGGTTGTTGGTCATCTGTAAATGGCGAGGAGGGGATGGGAAGTTTTTGTTTATATCATGGAAACCTATCAGTCGCTGAAAACGAAAAAGCCGCCTGCTGGCTGTTGGATAAAGTTTTTACAAAAATTAAAGTTCCGTTTGTAATTGCTGGTAAACACCCCTCCAGGCGACTCACCAAACGGGCGCACCTATGCCAACACACGTGCCTTGTAGCTGATCCGTTGGAAAAAGAAATCAATGACCTGGTAAAAAAGGCCCACATTAATATCTTACCATCTTTTAACAGCACCGGTGTTAAATTTAAAATTCTCCATGCTCTGTACAAAGGCCGACACTGCCTGGTAAACCCGGACGCCGTAGAAGGTTCAGACCTGGAACCTGCCTGCTATATAGGGAATAATGCCAGCGCCTTCGCTTCTGTTATTTTACAATTATACCACCAGCCGTTTGGCGAAGAAGAAATAAGACTGAGAAAAAAAATGCTGGCCAGGGTGTTCAACAATGAAAGCAGTGCGAAAAAAATTATTGCATGGTTATATTAGCATTGTCAATTACTCTTCCTCTTTCGGTCCTTACCATTCTTGCAGGGAATTTTTGAATCACGATATAATCATGAGTAGCCATGATAACGGAAGTGCCGATGTCCTTTGCTATATGAAAGAGCAAATTCATGATTTCGTCAGAGGTTTCGGGGTCAAGATTTCCGGTGGGCTCATCGGCCAGGATCACTTTGGGAGAATTCAGCAAGGCCCTCGCTATATCTACTCTTTGTTGCTCGCCACCACTAAGCTCAAAAGGCATTTTAAAACCCTTCGCTTTTAGTCCTACCTTGTCAAGCACATCCGTTATCTTTTCGTCCATCATTTTCTCATTTGTCCAACCCGTCGCCCGCAGCACAAACTTGAGATTATCATTTACATTCCGGTCAGTCAGCAATTGAAAATCCTGGAACACCACGCCCAATGTACGTCGCAGGTATGGAAGTTTTTTCCAGTTAAGACCCGCAAGCTCATAACCTGCCACTCTTCCCTCACCGTCCCGCAATGGCAGCTCACCATACAAAGTCTTTAGCAAACTTGATTTGCCCGTACCTGTTTTTCCCACCAGGTAAACAAATTCACCCTTTCGCACGGCAAGGTCTACATCCTGCAATATCAAATTATCACCCTGGTAAATATTAGCATGCCTGAGCTCAATGATAACCTCTTCCATTCAATTCAAATTATTTTGCAAAATAAACTAAAGTCAGTAAGCATTTGCCAAAAAGTTTTCAAAAAAAGGAAATTACATATATCTTTCGAAAAAGCTGAACCATGAACCTTAGACTCACGTTTGCGAGCCTTTTTCCGATGGCAATTTCTTTCACATCGGTAGCACAAAATGAAATTCATCATGATACATTATTGATAAAAGAAGCCGATAGTCTGGAATACAGAATTTTCGAAAAAGTAGATATCGAGGCAAAATTTCCGGGTGGTGATATGGCCTGGAGAAAATTTTTAGAACGTAACCTGAGAGGTGATGTGGCGGCCGAGAATGGCGCTCCTTCCGGCATATATACCGTTTGGGTCCAATTTATAGTAGATAAGGAAGGTAAAATTGCCGATGTAAAAGCTTTAACGAATAATGGATACGGTATGGAGCAGGAAGTCACCCGGATCATAAAGATATGTCCGTTATGGCAGCCAGCCAGTCAAAACGGAAGAAAGGTTAAAGCATACAGAAAGCAACCGGTGACCTTCATGATCGAAGATGAAGGCTTTGAGATCACGTCGCAGGAAGAATATGTTTTTTTTATGGGTATGGACAATCCGATAACAATAAAAGCAGATAAGGTAAAACCCGAAGATTTAGAAGTAACCCTTTCGGAAGGAACTCTTATTCCAAAAGGAAATGGAAACTATATCGTTCGTGTCAATAAACCAGGCCGGGTAATCCTTCAGCTGTTTAACAGGAAACATAAAAATATCGGGGCTGCGAGTTTTGAAGTAAAACAAAAAAATCAATCATCGCCATCTCAACCCCCTACTCTTAAGGGGTAAGCTAACCGGCTCTATTCGCCAATCTTTTATCTGCCCCCGTGCAAGCAACGGCCGTTAAACTAAAAGTTTAGTTGTTAAACTAAATAATTAGTTATAGCTTCGGGTGCAATTTCAAAAAAAATGAAAGCATTAACCAGGGCGGAAGAACAAATCATGCAGGTTCTCTGGAAATTAGGAAAGGCCTTCCTCCGGCAGATCGTTGATGAAATGCCAAAACCCAGGCCGCACCAGAATACAGTAGCAACTCTCCTGAAAATCCTCGCCGAGAAAGAATTTGTGGGTCTTACTGTGTTGGGCCGGCACCACGAATACTACCCCCTAGTCAGCAAGGAAGACTATTCAAAAAGAACAATGAAGCAAATGGTCAAAGGCTATTTCGAAGGCTCATTCAGCAACGTAGTATCCTTTATGGTAAAAGAGAAGAATATTTCTATTGAAGAATTAGAAAAGCTGCTCGAACAAATCAAAAAACAAAAAAATAGAAAAAAATGAACAGCCTTGTATACTATCTTATCCAGGTAATAACCTGCTCCGGTATTTTATATGGCTACTACCATTTTGCCCTTCGCAATAATAAATTTCATTTATTTAATCGCTATTACCTTTTGGTCGTCACAATTACCAGCTTTTTAATTCCCTTCCTAACGATACCAATCTATTTTCCACGGGATGAAACGAATTCTTCCTTCGTTGTGCAAACATTCACGTTCATTTCATCAGGCGATCTCCATGAACCTGTATCTCCTTTCTCTAAGCTTCCTCTAAAAAATGTTTGGTTCTCCACAAAGAATTTTGCCTGTTATTTTTATTTCCTTGTCTCGATTATTGTATTTATCCGCATCATGCTTTCTCTCAGGAGAATCCGGCAAATAAGAGAAAAGTATCCTGTTGAAAAACTGAATACCATCTATTTCGTCAACACAAATGAGCCCGGAACTCCCTTTTCCTTTTTTCGCTGGCTATTTTGGAATCAAAAAATTGAACTGAGATCCGAAAAGGGGGAACAAATATTCCGTCACGAATTCTTCCATATCCAGCAAAAGCATAGCTGGGACGTTATGTATATGGAGTTGCTTACAACTATTTTCTGGATAAACCCGTTCTTTTATCTCTTCAAAAGAGAGATAAAGGCTATCCACGAATTCTTAGCCGACCAGTTCGCCATAAATCAAAATAAGAAATGGGAGTACGCGGAACTCCTGTTGATGCAGACCCTCAATACGCAACAACGCATCGTTAACCCCTTCTTTCATAATCAAATTAAACGTCGTATAGCCATGATCACATCCTCTAAAAAAAAGAGCCGGCAATACCTGAGAAAAATAATGGTATTGCCTGTGGCAGCTCTTGCAGTCGCCTTTTTCTCGTTTAGCTATAAGAATAAAAAAATAAATAATTCTCTTATAGCAATTGACAAACCGGTAAAAGTCGTGATCGATGCGGGGCATGGTCTAGACGCTTCCGGCAAACACAACGGCGTAAGAGCTGCAGACGGTACCTATGAAGATGATATTGTACTGTCCATAGCGAAAAAGATAAAGGAACTAAACACAAACCCCAGAGTGCAGATTATCCTGACACGAGAGGACAGGAATTCGCCTGATCTCGAGAAAAGGATAGCATTTGCAAACTCACAAAACCCGGATCTTTTTATTTCAATACATACAAATACTGCATCAAATCAGGAAATCGATAGTAGCGGAATGGACGTGTACATATCCCGAAACAATATAAAATACTATGCGGAAAACAAAATACTCGCCTCAATTCTCTTCAACTACTTCTCGCAAATACATGCGGTTAATGATATAAAACAAAGTAAGGCTGGAGTTTATGTTATTGATAAAAGTAACTGCCCTTCGGCACTTGTCGAATGTGGTTACTTAAGCGACCAGAATGATCTTGCGTTCATGAAAAATGAAGACGGCCAGGAAAAAATTGCCAAAAGCATTTTACAATCAATTGAACAGTATTTTTTGCAAAAAGACATGCCGGATTGGGGAGAAAGAAAAAGAGTCGTGGCGGACACCGTGGGGCCTGTAATAAAATTTAGCCGAAAGGCCACGAGGGTAAAACTGGAAGGCACTATTGACGGGAAAAAAATCAAAGAGATCAATATTTACGAACCGACCGGACAATTTGTTTTCGTATTGGATGGCGAGATTACTCTGATCTCCAAAGGGAATACAGAAGCCTTAAAAAACCAATATGGAAAGGATATTGATGACCTGATCACAAAACAACCTGATAAAGCTTTTCACGAAGCCGATAAAATTTTTGAAAAAGTAGAAATTGAGGCTGCATTTCCCGGGGGAGTCGCGGCATGGAATAGTTTTCTTGTCAACAATTTAAAAGAATCCGTGCCGGCTGATAAAAATGCTCCTGCAGGCACATATACCACCTGGATAGAATTTATTGTCGATACAGAAGGAAGAATCAGTAATATCAGGCCGTTGACAAATCATGGATACGGGATGGAAGAAGAAGCTGTCCGGGTAATGCGGTTATCACCCAGATGGGTGCCGGCAATCCAAAATGGATACAGGGTAAAAGCTTACAGGAAGCAGCCAGTGAATTTTAATGTTACAAAATAAAGAATTGAAGAGTAGAGCGCTTGTTCGTCACCGCCCTCCTGGCTTATCTGCGAATACTCAGAAGCTCTCCTTCATCCACTTTTGCAATGTGCCCGTGCTCCATTCGCCCGGCACAATGATGCGGCGAATGGTGAACAGAGGATCATGATCGTCGCATTTGGCTGATAACTGGAAGGCGGCTTTAAATCCGCGTTCCTTTAACTGTTCGATTGCTTCCTTGTCCCACAGGCCAAACGGATAAGCGAAATATTTAACCGGCCTGCCGGTGATATTTTCCAGTTGATGCCAGGGTTTGTCTATCTGTTTGACCCAATCCAGGCCCTCATATTTTTTGACATTGCCATGGTCCCAGGTATGCGACCCGATAATGTTTCCCTCATCGGAAAGTTGTTTCACTTGCTCACTTGTCATATATCCGGGTCTGCCAAGTGAAACAGTCATAATAAAATACACTCCTTTAAAGCCATATCTATTAAGATCCGCATCTGCAACGGTATATTGCTCGGCCCTTGTGTCATCAAAAGTTATCATTACGGGTTTGTCCGGCAATGGCTTTCCTTTTTCCAGATAGTCATAAAGCTGGTCGGGCAAAATCGTATGATAGCCATTGTCAGCAAGGAATTTTATTTGTTCATGAAAATTATTTACCGGTACAATATAATCTTTGGCGGTTTTTGAGTCAGAAGCCCTCCATTCACGGATTTGATGATAGCACAGAATGGGAACCTGTATCCTTTCTGAGACAGCCCCCTTATTTGAACCATCGGGAAGTTCTTCCTCAATCGTTAGCTTGCTGGCCATTGCCGTATGCATGGGTACTACTGGCAGACCTGAATCAGAGGTATTGTAAAATGCGGCTAATAGAATAGTAGCAGCAAACAGGCCAATCACGGGCAGAATTAGTTTCTGAAGCTTTTTCATAAGACGGATTAAAGAATTCAATATAATAAACGTGTGTATGGCCTATTTATTTTTCGTGATTGTACGAGGAAACAAACGTATTCATGGTAAAAGAAACCTCCCCGCCCTCGTTCATTTTGTTGTGTGCCCCATTATTTACTGGCATTGTTTTAGGGGCGCTATAAAAAAAATAGTCAAGAACAAATTAAAACTTTCAATTATGAAAAAGATAATAGGAATTCTGGCATTTTTGTGTTTGATGGGCATTTCCTATTCCGTCAATGCGCAGGTTGTAAAAAAAACCACTCATACTGTTAAAAAGAGCGTCAAAGCGGTAGGTAATAAAACCGCTGAAGTGGCTTCAAAGGGTAAAGCAACCGTAACTGACCAGGTCTATAAAAACAAGGTGGGTCCTGCCGGTCAAACCATTTATATCGACAATCATTCAAAATACTATTGGATCGACAAAAAAGGTCACAAAAATTATATCACGGAAGCCGAATTAAAGGATAAATCCGGGAAATAGCTTTTTCAACTTACACAGTACCCGGGCCTTCAAAATCTCTTTTGAAGGCCTCCTTTTTTAAAATGGCCATCCGACCGCCCTCGCGTCGTTTTCCGCCCCCCTCCAAATCCAGCCTGCAATCTTTCTTTGCAATAAAATTTTTTCTTCATCTTTGCCACGCTTATTCCTTTAAGTTTTCAAAAACCAATTTGATGATTGATCTTTCGAACGAGCTTGCCATCGGAGTCGACATTGGTGGAACCAATACAAAATACGGCCTTGTCAATCACCGCGGAGAAATCCTGGAAAAAGGTGAACTAAGAACAGATGCTTATCCCCTGGTAGAAAATTTCGTAGACGCTTTGTACAAAGCAGTGAAACCCCTGATTGAAACAAACAGTGATGAAACTACCATCAAGGGCATCGGCATTGGGGCGCCGAATGGAAACCCTTTTAGCGGGACGATTGAATATGCTCCTAATTTAAAATGGAAAGGAGTAATTCCACTGTGCGAGCTGGTAACGGCAAAATTTAAGATGCCGTCTGTCATTAACAACGACGCAAAAGCAGCGGCGATTGGCGAAATGACCTACGGCGCGGCGAGAGGAATGAAGGATTTCATCATGATCACCCTCGGCACAGGTGTAGGAAGTGGAATTGTGGTAAATGGCCATGTAGTGTATGGACATGATGGCTTTGCAGGCGAATTGGGACACACCACTATCCGCCCCGGCGGGCGCAAACATTCCGGTACCGGGATGCATGGAACTCTTGAAACTTACGCCTCGGCAACGGGCATTGCCATTACTGCCAATGAAATGTTGGATGAGGACCCAAAAGCGGAGAGCCTGATGCGCAAATACAAGCGCGAAGAGATCACTGCCAAGGTCGTAGCAGAGGCCGCCGAAAAAGGCGATGCAATCGCGCAGGAAGTCTATCGTTTTACCGGGCAGATATTGGGCGAGGCGCTGGCGAATTTTATTATGTTTTCATCCCCCGAAGCAATTATACTTTTTGGTGGAGTTATAAAGGCCGGTGACCTGATCCTGAAGCCGACAAGGGACCACATGGAAAAAAATCTTCTTCCAATTTTTCAAAATAAGGTCAAACTTGTTTTCAGTGAACTCAAAGAGGCGGACGCTGCTATACTGGGAGCCAGCGCACTTGTTTGGGAAATGAAGGAGGCAGTTTCGGGTTAGAGTTAAGAGTTAATAGTTAATAGCTATGGGGTGTTTGTTGCCCGTGGCCAGTTTCTGCATACTGCTGCTCCCGTGATTTTCCTGCTGCTTTTTTCCTGGGTATACACGATCAATTCTGCATTGTCATTTGACAAGTCATTCGGAATTTCGACATCAAATTTCATTAACTGATGTGCAGGCTGTTCAAGAAATGCTCTCACGACATTTGTATGAGATAGTATCGCTCCGTGATTTTCCCCGGCTTTTACACTGATTTCCGCATGTTTTTGTACAATCGCTGCCACCAGGTCACATTGTTGCCAGCTCCCGGTTATATTACAACTGACCTCTAATTTACCGGGCAAGTTTTTTACCTCCTCAACGATGATCCTGACAATTGAATTTTGCTTCAACGATTTCTTAATATCAGCTTCGGCTGCCGTCCTGTTACTTCCCACTAATTCATATTCTCCGTTGATCACCAATTCAGGGGTGTAAATGCTTTCCAGGTTGAAGCGTTTTCCATATTCCTGTTGCCTGGCCGAAAACTGTGCATTGCTGAACGGATCTTTCCATCCGAGATTGTTCCAGTAGTCGACGTGAAAAGATAATGGAACGATGTTGGAATCAAGACTGGCTAATTGAGGAAGCAAACGATCGGCGGGCGGGCAACTGGAGCAGCCTTCCGATGTGAATAATTCCAGTATGGCAAAGGAATCCAATGATCCTGAACGACCTTGGACTTCCTTTTGCTGATTGTTTTTCTTCACGATGCCAAATATTGCCAGTGCGGAAAAAACTGCGATCATCAACCATTTCATTGTGGCAAGCTACAAAATAGATCCGTCACCACGTGTCAGCAAAATGACAAAAGCCTTCCTGGAAAAGAAGGCTGTTGATGTTTGTAGGATCACATCATGTCTAACGATTGCTTGAGAAAATCTTTATTTCCTTATTTTGCCTTGTTGAATTTCTGCCACTCCTCCATTTCGCCATTGTAGATTTTCAGATTGATGTGTTGTGTTTTTCCATCAAGCTGTACAATGTAGGTTACCGTATTAAGAGGATTTTCAACATTAAAAGGATTCTCAACTTCCTGCACCAGCATAATATCGAAATCATAATACGTGCTTCTTACCATATGCCTTATATCCTCCGGCAGTTTATCCTCACCATAGGTGCGAATAGTGCGCAGCCAGCTGCCTTTTTTGTTGTAATCAACCCGGTAGTCAATATCGCCAGAGTTAAATTCGGCTATAAACCCACCCTCCACATCATACCATTTTTCACTGGGTGAACCTTTAAAACTTTGGCTAAAATTCCTGACAGCCTTCTGATTGACTTCACTGCGGTTGACCGTTCTTACATCATTGTCGGAAACGGGCTTTTTGTGATAAGTAAGATCCTTGGGTAGTTCTGCTTTGGCAATGGCGGCCTGTCCCTTTGCTGTGACATTTATAAACAACGCCAGGAATAAACCCACCACGCCGGTAAAAATTACTTTTTTCATGATTGTAAAAATTTTAGGTGAATGATTTGTATTGAATTCCGTCCTGCAATTTCCCGGCGCCAGCGCTGAGAGTGCCGGGAAAAAATTACCTCTATATTGGTCGGAATAAGGGAGCAAGAGGAAACAACTTCTTTATAAAATCTTCTTTATACAATATCCCGGACTATATTCAATACAAAAAACCCTCCCGCTTGAGAGGGTCGTCAAATACTCATCAATCACAACTGTCATCAGGTAGTCGCCCCTTTGTTCAATCGTCGACTCACTTTGCGTTATGAGATCACTATCGCTAAATTCAACGAGGTAAATGGCAGGTTCGGGGTAGCGCATTTACAAGTTATTTTTATACCGGCGTGCGTGGTGGTAGCCCACAATTCGTTGCCCATAAAGGTGATCTTCGAATTGCTGATTTCAATTTCCTTACCGTTGGCTGTCAGATAAACCTTAATGGTACAGTCGCAGGATGCACGCCCTGCAAGGAAGGGGGCGGAAATATCATCGACATAGAGTTGATGCTCCGAGGTACATTCGCCATAATAAGAGTGGAGGGGGTCGCACGATCGAACCCAGCGATCAGCAACCAGGTTGTCCCTGAACTGTTGGCATGGCGTGGAACAAGCGGGAGGCTCTCCGGAAACATTTTCCTTTTTGCAGGATCCCAGGATCATAATGGTTAACGCGGGTGCAATAACCATCGTGACTAATACGCGTTTCATTTTAAAAAGATTTAGATCAATAAATTCGTTTCAAAAGCAGGCTAAAGTAGCTCACCATATTATCGTTGACCAGTCTCCCTGAGTAGTAGGTAAACCATGAAAAGTAATTGATCGAACCAGGTAAGTATCGGGGAACTATCTATAAAAGATTCTTCGCCTGAACCCTAAAAGACCAGGTTTGAAACTGCCCGGCTAAGATTTTGACTTGCGAAAATTCTGTAACTCGTCCATTTGACCATTGCAGATCTTCAGGTTGATCAGTCTTGTTTTGCCATCAAGGTGAATATAATAGCTTTTGACATCAAGAGGGTTTTCAACTTCCTGTACCAGGAAAATTTTATAGTCGTAATAGGAACTTCTGACTACATCTTCAATTTCGGTGGGCAGTTTATCCTCATCGTAGGTGCGATAGGTTTCGATCCAGTTGCCCTTTTTATCGTAGTCAACCCGGTATTTGATCTCATTAAGTGTAAACGTAACAACAAACCGGTCCGGTGCTTCATACCATTCTTCCTTCGGCGCGTTATCAAAATTGTCGATAAAGTGCCGGACAGCTTTTATCTTGATATCATTGAGATAAGACCGGGCCGGGCGCCCTTTGGTAGCCGATCGAACATACGAAGTAATGTCTTTCAATGATTCCGCCCTTGTGGCGGAGGCCTGTGCTTTGGCAGGAAGAGCTGTGACGCCAGTTAAAAATATTCCTGCAATACTTATCAAAAGAATCTTTTTCATAATCGTGATTTTTTCACGTGAATGATATTGTTCCCACCCACGGATTCTAAAATACTTTACCAGATCGCGCTGAGCGAGGGCCAGAGAGTAACATGCAGAACCCAGTGGTAATTGGTCGAAATATACAGGCAAATGAGAAACAACTTTTTTCAATAAATGTGGTTTCACATCTTAAAAAGGAAGGAAGCCTTCCTGGAAAAGAAGGCTGTGGATGTTCCTATTAATGGAACATAGCTATTGAAATGATCGAGAGAAATTTTTTGGCGGATTATTCTGACCTGCTATATTTTTTCAGTACTGTCATTTCGCCATCGCAGACCCTCAGGCTAACTATGTACGTTTTCCCTGTAAGCTGAACAATATAAGTCGTGGGATCAGTTGGTTTTTGAATTTCCTGCACGAGGGTGATGCCGCAGTCATAATAAATGCTTTTCACAATATGTCTTATATCTTCCGGCAGCTTATTCTCACTGTATGAACGGATAGTATGCAGCCAGCTTCCTTTTTTGTCGTAAGCCACCTGGTAGTCGATCTCATCAAGGCCAAACATACTCACAAACCCATCCTTTAATTTGTACCATTGTTCACCAGCAACATTTTTGTATGACCTTACAAAATTTTTTACTACCCTTGAATTGACATCATTCCGGTTAACCGGATTGTTCTTCGAAATGCTCTTTCCAAAAGGATCAAGGTCCCCTGCTGGCGGGATATCGCCGTTAGAAAGTTGGCCATTGACGCCAATGCATGTTACCAGTAACAGAAACATTCCTGCAAGACTGGTTAAAAGATTTTTTTTCATAATGATAATTCTTGAGTTGAATAATTTTGTTTCATTGATAATCAAAAATAGTTTGCGAGGCCCCCCTGGCCCAGCGCGATAGAGTAGTAAGCAAAAACTACTGGTGATTAGACGGAATAAATGAGTAGGAAGGAAACAATTCTCAACACACTTGCCCTGGGATCAGGAATGCGGATAGTAATTGCAGGAAAAAGCCTTCCTGGAAAAGAAGGCTGTGGATGTTCCTACTAATGGAACATAACTATTGAAATGATCGAGAGAAATTTTTCGACGGACTATTCTGACCTGTTATATTTTTTCAGTACTGTCATTTCGCCATCGCAGATCCTCAGGCTGACTATGTATGTTTTGCCCATAAGTTGAATAATATAGGTTGTGGGATCAGCCGGTTTTTGAATTTCCTGCACGAGGTTGATGCCGCAGTCATAATAAATGCTTTTCACAGTATGTCTTACATCTTCCGGCAGCTTGTTCTCGCTGTATGAACGGATTGTATGAAGCCAGCTTCCCTTTTTGTCGTAAGCCACCTGGTAGTCGATCTCATCAAGACCAAACATGCTCACGAACCCATCCTTTAATTTGTACCATTGTTCACCAGAAACATTTTTGTATGATTTTACAAAATTTTTTACTACCCTTGAATTGACATCATTCCGGTTAACCGGGCTGTTCTTTGAAATGGTCTTTCCAAAAGGATCAAGGTCGCCCGTTGGCTGGATATCGCCGTTAGAAAGTTGGCCATTGACAGCGGTGCATGTTACCAGCAACAGAAACATTCCTGCAAGACTGGTTAAAAGATTTTTTTTCATAACTGTAGATTTTTGATTTGAATAATTTGTTTGATTGATGAATCGAAAATAATTTACTGAACTGCCCGACCACAGTCCCAAAGAGTAGTTGGCGGAGTTGGCTGGTAGTTGGCAGGTTTAACCGCCTGGGCGCGTCATCTACGCGGTAAGGTGGAGCTCATCCTCGTCTACGCCCTGCCATTCACGTCTTCCTGTTTTCTCGCCTTGAGCTAACTATCTGACCCCAGATCTGCGGTGGTAGAGTAAGAGAATGCAAACCTTTTATCAGGCGGCAGCTACCAGGCAATTGGCAAAGCGCGATTGAGAGGATCTGTAACCAGATACGGCCGAATGTGACGCATAATAAATTATACACCGTTTTGGTAAGGGAGTGTTTCCGGCGGAGTTGGGCCGTCAGCTAAGGGCAAAAAGGGAGAAAGTAAGGATTGAAATCCCTGCACCTTGTTAGGGCCTGGACGGAAGGTCGGTTGACAGAGCTAAAATCAGTAGGCAGAACACTGCCCTTGTATGGTCTACGTCAAAACCATTTTAACAAACTATCCTTGCGGCTGCGGGATACACTAACTGTTGAGCCATCGCTCATAATGAGATAGCCGCCCTCGCCGCGAACATATTTTGTCACTTCATTCAGGTTTACGATCCATGAGTGGTGCACGCGGACAAAGAAGGAAAAATCCTGCAGCTGCTCTTCCATTTCTTTTAATGTACGGCAGGCCGTGATCTTATTTTTATTTTTCAAAAAAAGGTGTGTGTAGTTGTCGTCTGCTTCGCAGCGAAGCACCTGGTCAACGGGGATCAATTCAAAGCCGTCGAAAGTTGGCACCGCAATTTTTGTGAATCCTTTTTCTTTTTGCTGTATCTGGTCCATCAGCATTTGAAATTGTTCTGCTGAAGGTGGTGTCTTGTGTGATTCCACCTTGTGTACCGCAGCCACCAATTCTTTTGGATCAATTGGTTTCAGCAAATAATCGAGGGCGCTGAAGCGAATGGCTTTGATGGCATACTGATCGTAGCTGGTGGTAAAAATAACCGAGAATGGAATTTCTTTGAACTGTTCCAGCAATTCAAATCCATTCATGGCAGGCATTTCAATATCAAGGAATACAAGTTCAGGACTCAGCCTTTTAATAGCATCTAACCCTTTTTTTGCGGAAACGCACTGCTCCATTACCTCCACTTCAGGACAATAGTCATTGACAAGCATGCTCAGCGTATCGAGACAGTGTATTTCATCATCTATCAAAACAGCTTTAATCATATATCACGGGTATTTTAATTGTGACTTCTGTTCCTGCGGCGGTTCCATCCGCATTCATCAGATCATTTATCGTTACGAGCGATTGACTTCCATTTGCATTCTGCATCATTGCAATTCTTTCCGCGGTAATTCTCAGACCCATTGATTTATGTTTCGTTGCAGATTTGCTGGAAAGCTCTGCGGCCCTTTGCCTGCCAATCCCATCGTCGAGTATACGAACACGCAGATAATCATTCTCCTGCCCCACATCAACATCCAGGTGACCTTTTTCGTCCTTATGCATCAGGCCGTGCCATATGGCATTCTCAACATAAGGCTGAATAATGAGAGGCGGTACTTTCAGCACTTCAATATCGAGGTCTTTGGGAAAAGAGATCTTATACTCAAAATGATGATTAAACCGAAGCGATTCCATTTCCAGATACAATTTCAATGACTCCAATTCGCTTTCCAGGCTGATCAGGGAGGCCTGAGAGTTTTGCAGGATCATTCTCACCAGCCTGGAAAATTTCGTGAGATATTCGGAAGCCTGCGCGCGATCATTTTGAAGGATGAAGCGGTTGATAGAATTAAGAGAATTGAAGATAAAATGAGGATTCATTTGTGCACGGAGCGCTTGCATTTCGAGTTCCGATAATTGTTGTTCACTTTGGAATTTTTGTAAGGCCAGTTCATGTTGCAAGCGGAGTTTTTCGTTTCTTCTCTTAAGAATGATATTTCTAACGACGATTGCGCCAAACAGTAACAGGAATATGATGCCCCCTATAAGAAGGTTTTTCAGCAGTGATTGTCGCTGAAGCTTCATGTGTTGAATTTTCTTTTCCTTGTCGAGCGATTGGATGCGTTGGTTAAAGCTGAAGGCATCCAGCTTAGCTTTTACCTGCTCGCCCGAAATAGAGTCATTCATTGCGCTATATCGTTTGTAGTAGAAGAATGCGCTGTCGGCGTGTCGTGCGTCATCGTAGATCAGTGACAGAACTTTGCAGGCGTCCCTGATCTTCTGCCTGGCGCCTGTTTTTGTTGCCATAAACAGCGCCTCGCGAGCTATTTTTAAGGCTGTATCGGTTCGATGAATTCTGGAATATAATTGCGACATGGTAATCAGAAGGTCCATCACCTGGTTTACGTCATTGGCTTTCCTGTTTAAGCGGAGGCTTCGGGCTAAATATGGGAGAGCTTCGGAATACTGGTTTCGACCAAAAAGAGCTGTGCCTGTACCTGCAAGGTAAAACCGGAGAGCCCGCAGGTTAACCGTGTCCATTACTTCGGTGAAGAGCGAGGGCAAAATTCGCTTTGCAGAATCATAATATCTTGTCGCAGTGGCTGCATCCCCGAAGTTCGAATACAAATCGCCAATCAGAATTAGCTGCCATCCTCTCAACGACGAATCCTCGTTTCGGGATATCATCTCCTGCAGATCCTGGATTTTGTCAACAGCCTTATTATACCGGCCCCAATCGAGAGAAGTATGAACAGTAGTGATGATGGAGTATAGAATATATAGCGAGTCGCCAACTTCTTTGCTCAGTTTGTAACACAAATCATATGCATTTGTGGCCGCGTCGAATTCACTTTGTGCCTGAAATGTCCTGCCGAGATTCCAATAGGCTCTGTTCAAGCCTTCCCTGGCACCCGCCTTATTGTAATAACCAAGTGCTTGCCGGCTCAATTTTTCTGCTTCCGGATAGTTATCGTCCGATTCGAATACAACTTGCGACAGCAGTGAAGATCCTTTTGCCTGGCCGTAGGCATAGTTTAACCCGTTTGCTTCCAAAATGGCCCGCTGAACAAAAATCCTGGCGGAGTCAAATTGAGATTTTGTTGGCGATGAGGGAGTGAACCAATCCGGCAACCCAAGGTAAGTCTCGCCGATAAGGTTCAGGCAATTTATCCTCCCTGCATCATGCAGGAAAGGGAGCACTCTTGTCAGGCTGTCAATTTTCTGGCTTTGACTAAAGCAGAAATAGAAACTGCAGCATGTCACAAAAAGCAATAATATTTTTCGTGACCCTATCATTGTTCAGATTTCTATTAGAGGCATTTTAATAATCACTTCTGTGCCGGCAGCCGTTCCATCCGCATTGACCAGGTCATTTATCGTTACAGGTGACGCTGTTCCAGTTGAATTTTGCATTATTGCAATCCTGTCTGCCGTAATACGCAATCCCATCGATTTGTGTTTTGTCGTCGATTTGCTCTCCAACACCGCAGCCTGTTGTCTGCCTATGCCATTGTCGGTGATCTTAAAAAAAAGATAGTTCTCTTCCTGCGACACCTCAATGTCCAGCTGTCCCTTCTCTTCTTTGTGCATCAATCCATGCCAAATCGAATTTTCAACATAGGGCTGAAGAAAAAGCGGGGGCACTTTAAGCACTTCGATATCCAGTTCGCCCGGAACAGAAATTTTGTAATCGAAATGATAGTTGAAGCGCAACGCCTCCATTTCGAGATAAAGACGAAGGGATTCGAGTTCACTCTCCAGCGTAATCAGGGAGGCCTGTGAGTTCTGGAGGATCATCCGGACAAGTTTTGAAAACTTTGTGAGGTATTCTGAAGCTTGTGCGCGATTGTTTTGAAGGATAAATCGATTGATGGAGTTAAGAGAGTTGAAAATAAAATGTGGATTCATCTGGGCACGGAGGGCCTGCATTTCGAGGTCGGTTGCCTGGCGCTGCAATTCAACTTTTGATTTTTCACTCTCAAGTTTTTGTAAAACCAATTCGTTTCGAAGTATCTCTTTTTGATTGGCTTCGTTTTTCCTTTTTAAAGAAATAAATCGGAAAACAAAAACACTGATAAATAAAATAGCAATGATACCTATCAGAAGGGCTTTTTTTGTAAAAGACGCTTGTTGCAGGCGCTGTTGATATTGCAATTCCTTTTTCTCATTAACGGCAGATTGCTTGAATGAGGTAAGCTGGGTAAGAAAGCGGTAACTGGTTACAGAATCTTTCATGGCTGCATACTGGCGATAATATTTGTAGGCGCTATCCAACGATTTCTGATGATCATATATCTTCCATAAAAATTCTGTTGCGTCCCTTTTATTTACTCTTGACCCTGAATGTTGAGCTATCGTTAAAAGTTTTCTTGAATACAGCAGTGCATTTTCGAATTGTCCTTTTGCGATATAGGCCTGCACGATATAGCTAAGAGTTTCCATTTGCTCGTTCGGATTTTTCTTCGCCTCGGCATTCCTCAGTTCTCCTAAGAAATTTCGCAGCGCTTTATCATATTCTTTCCTGATCAGGAATATTCTTCCCACATTGAAATCAATTGTATTTGGGTCAGACAGGGCTTTTTTTAGTGCGGCGGAATCGCCAGATCCTATGAAATACTTCTGCAAAAAATATAGCGCAGAATCATATTGATGCATACTGAAGTATACTTCGGCAACCTTATCCTCGAAACCAAACCATTGAATTTTATTTTTCCTTGCATAATCCCGGGGTTGATTAGAATAATAATCAATGGCTGCCGGGTAATCTTCTACTTCCTGGAAGAGCCTTCCTAAATTACTTAAGGAATATAGAACACGATAGTGATCATGAATTTCCTGACCGATCTGAAGGCTGGGATTAGGGTTACCGATAAAGACGCGATCATTCGCATCAATCACCAGATCACCATTTGCATCTAAATAACGGAACCGGCCGACTCCTTCATCCTGCTGATAAATAGCCTGTGTGTTGTTTAAGGCGCCTTTTGCGGCGGCGTCCGCAATATCTATTTCGGTTTGGCTATTCCACAAACCTATGACCTTAAAACCGTAAAACGATCCTATAGGATGACCTACTTCATTTTTGACCCAATAATTGGTGCCGTTGAGAGGGCCTGGGTCAAAAAAGAAATTACTCCCGTTTAGTTTCAGGATTTTGTTTTTGTATGTAGAAAATGTGGCGGTAAGATCCCCCCTCCAATCTTTTGAAAAATTTCCTTTTGAACTCAACAACAGATCCACTCCTGTGTTTTGGACATCACCGATATTTACGTTCGGTCTGTCACCTCCACCAACTGTTGCCGGCAAATCAATGGGGAATAGCAGGCCCGACGATTCCTTTTTATATAGATCGGTTGTCAGACTAAGCTTTCCATTCCATAGTATCAAATCAAGGCCAAGATTTGAAACAATATCCTGTTGCCATTTTGTTTTTGGATTGCCCAATACAGTATTTCTAAATCCTCTCGTTGCGCTCGTGCTTGTGCCACCAATATCGTAGTATGCATCTCCAAAACCACCGCCAAAAAGATAAAATTGATTTGTGGGATCTGTATTGCCATCATAGCCAGTTATTCCCCAGCTTGTCCTTATTTTCAGATCAGTAAGGCATCCTAACTTCCTGAAAAAATTTTCATTGCTGATCCTGTAGGCCGCATCTAAAGAAGGAAACCATCCATATCTGGTTTGAGCAGAAAAAACAGACGAACCGTCTCGCCTCAATGTACCCGTAAAAAAATATTTATCCCCAAAGCCATACTCAAAACGACTTATCATGGAATATAACGTTGATCGGCCTGCGAAGCTATTGCTAGACCTGCTGTTTGATCCATTCTGAAGCACACTGATATAACCGGGATCAAATATGAAAAAGCCATTGCTTTGACCGCTGACTTCCCTGTTGGAATTACTGATGGCTTCTGTTCCTATTAACGCCTTTACACTGTGGTTCCGGGAGAAAATTCTTGAATAGTTGAGTGTGTTTGTCCAGGTCCAGGAACGAACATAGCCTGACCCTATCCAGGAACTGTTAGCATCATAAATACCGGCCGCAGGCTCGTAGCTTGGGTAAAATGAAAAATGATAAAAATAATTTGTCAGGGTTCCTCCAAAACTGGTTCTTGCTGTAAAATTCTTCAAAAAGTTCGCTTCGGCGAATGCATTTCCAAAGATATCCCAACTGGTTTGCTTATCGTTTTTGTATAAATTTCTTTGGGCCACCGGATTCCCAAAAGGATTCCACCAATTGCCCTTTATATCCGTTATGGGGAGAAGAGAAAGAGAAGGTTGCAAAATTTCCTGGATATAATTATCATTATCAAGAGGGGCCTGGTTTGCAATCTTTGGATTATCGCGAAAACATAATTGAATATTTTCCCCCAGGCGAATCGCATTCTTTATATCGAACTCCGTGTTAACTCTTGCCGTATATCTTTTCAGATACGTGTAAATCAAAGTTCCCTGTTGATCCAGATATCCCAATGAAAAAAGATATTTGTTCCTTTCATTACTTCCCGATACTGTAATCGAGTGGTTCTGGCTGAATGCCGGCTTAAACAATGCATGAAACCAATCAGTCCCCGCTTTATTCGTTTTGAGAATCTGGTAAATGGGACCCGCCCTGAAATCTATATTATTTAAGGAGGAATCCACAGCCGGATCATTACTCATATATCGTGCTTTGATACCGGAACCAACATCAACAAGATAGTCAGGCAAAACAGGCCCGGCTCCGCTTCCATAAATGAGATCCGTGGGATTACCGGTTGAAGGGTCAACCCAGCCTGAATTTCTATATCTCTGCCATTGAAGATCGGCCTCCTGCTGCGGAGCTAGTTGGTTATAGCCTTGTACGGAAGGAAATTGCTTTCCCACATAAAAATCATAAGTAATTTTCGTTTCACCCTTCCCTTTTTTTGTTGTTATCACTATTACACCATTGGCACCCCGCACACCATAAATTGCATAAGCACCAGCATCTTTTAATACCTGTAATGATTCAATATCGGCGGGATTTAAGTTATTAATATCACCTTGTGTGCCATCAATAATATATAATGGCGTTACGTCACCAAAATTCCCGATTCCGTGCAGACGGATATTACTTCCACCCCCAGGCATCCCACTCGTTATGATAGTTAATCCCGCTACTCTTCCCTGAAGCATCTGTTCCACCTGTCCCCCGGGAACTGCCGTGAGATCTTTGGGGTTTACCACCGCAACTGATCCGGCAATCTCTTTTATTTTTTGAGACGTGTACCCTGTTACAACAACCTGGTCGAGATCAGTAAGTGCAGGCGCTAAAAATATTCTCAAATTCGTTTCATTACCAATGATGATTTGTCTTGTATCGTATCCAACATAAGAAACGAGCAAAACATCTTTCAGTTTTGCCGTGATGACAAAAGATCCATCGGCATTTGTAGCCGTTGCCATTTTTGTTCCCTTTACGCTGATGGTAGCTCCGGAAAGAGGCGAGCCCGCCGGCGTGATTACAACTCCTGATATTTTTCGTTGTCCGAAACTTGTGATAGAAAAAAAAATGAAGAGAAGTACAAAAAACGGAAACTTTCTTATAAATGCATCTTTGATGAAGGCGGCGATATTATCGATCGCGTATACAAGATATTTTCGGATTTTTACAAAGGAAAAATCCAAGTTAGTCAGAAGTGGTTTATAAAAACGACTACGCGTATAGAGAAGTTGCTTCATCAAGATACTTACTTTTTTGGTCGTTTTTCGGGGCAAGATCAAAACTAACCACCTATTGATTTTATAATAATGCCACTGAGTAGTTGACGGATGGGGTAAGTAGTTTGCGGAAATGATGGGGCCCGCACCGATTTGTCCGGATAGTGATCCCCGCCCGACGTGCTGAAACAAAGAAGCCTTCTTTAAAAAAAGAAGGCCGTTTGACATTCCCAGTCGGGAACCTAACTATTGAATGATCGAGAGAATCTTTATTTTGACCTGGCATATTTTTGAATCACTTCCATCTCTCCATCACAAATCTTCAGATTTATCAATTCTGTTTTGCCGGTGAGCTGGATTATATAGGTTACCGGGTCAATTCCCGCCTGGATTTCTTGTACCAGGTTGATGTCATAATCATAGTACGTTGACTTGATCATATGTCTTATATCCCGCGAAAGCTTGTCTTCACTATAACTCTTTATAGTGCGAAGTAAATTTCCCTTCCTGTCGTACGCGACCTGGTGATCAATACCATCGCGATTGAACATAACGACATATCCACGTTCGGCCTCGAACCACTTCTCATTTGAAACATCGCCGTAGGCTTGAATGAACTTTCTTATCACTGCCGGCGCTACCCTGCCGGTGTAACGGGCATGCTTTACTGATTCGGCTTCTTTGGAAATGATGACCTTCTCCGATGCCCGGACTGCATTTCGTGCAACTTGCCCGGTTGAGATAATAAATATTGACAAACAAAGCCCCATTCCAAGGCTGTCTTTCAAAAAGATCTTTTTCATGGCTGTGAATTTTTCAGATGAATAGTTTATTTAATCGATGAGTCAGGACGACTTTTTCCTTGTCGCAAACACAACACCCCGCTATGGCAAGCGGTAGTTCCCGGTAACCGGTAACACCGATGCCTAACCAAAGGCACACATAATCTTATTCAATCTTTAGTTATTGGGGATGGTATCCTCTGTATTCGTCCTCATGGAAGGAGCAATTATGGCCGCTAACGATACCGGATGCAAAGGTTCTTTGACAAATTCAAACTAAACCCGGCAACTAAGGCAATAGTAAATTCTCATTCGAAGCACTTCGTCACAAATATACGATCCACTTCGTATTTTGTTGCGCCAGTCTATTACTACTGCAAAATTTTAACAAATGCAGACCATGGTCAATACAAGAGAATCGTGAGCTGCTGGATCGCGAAGCAAGAGTTACCAATAAGCAGAATGTATCGTCACGAGGTAAATCGAATTCTGGAATGAAGTAGAATAAGAGGCAGGGTCTATCTTATTATCGTAGTTGTGCCCCTCAACGCGTATTTTCTGCCATCAAAATCCTCGGCATTCACTATCCAGACAAATGTCTGGACACCCTGTGGTTGGCCATTCAGATTTCCATCCCAGCCCTTTTCTTTGTCAGATGTCCTAAAGACAAGTTGTCCCCAGCGGTTGTAAATGGAAAAATAATCAAGACGCTTTATCCCATTGTATCGAGGTTTCAAAATATCATTCAACCCATCATGATTTGGTGTAAATGCCGAGGGAACAAGAACACCGGGAAAATTGAAAATGTTGATCTTGACTGAATCCCTGGCTATACAACCTGCATCAGTTATTGCCACCAAATAGTATCTCTGGTCGTTTTCCAGAATAGACGTGGGATCATAACTACCTATTGAGCTTAGCCCAGTGGAAGGAGACCAGGTAATACCAGGAAGGCCAGTAAAATTTCCACTCCAGCTTGCATGGAGCATGAATGGAGTATTTGATCGCACGGAAGTATCTTTTCCGGCGTCAAGATAAATATCTTCTATATTGATTTGTTTACTCGTATCATTGGAAAAGCATCTGTCATCGGCAAAGACAGTCAGATGAACTGTTTTTTGGCCGCCTCGCGAATAAACATGAGCGGTACTTTGACCATGCGAAAGCGCGCCATCGTCAAACTTCCAGTTCCATTCCGTTATCCTGGTTGCATTATCTATTTGCTGCCCGGAAAAGCTAACCGGTTGTTTCCAGCAGCCATCAAAAGGAGAGTTTATTGTGACAACAGGAGTAACGTGTACCGAAAAATCTTTGGTTACCGTGTCAGACATGCAGCCATAAATATTGTCAACAGCGAGTTTTAGCTGGTGACTGCTTAAAGAAAGGTCAGCAAATCCAGGTTGTGGGTTGCCTGAATAAACAGATCCGTCAAGCAGCCACGTCCATTGTGATAATTCTCCAAATGCGCTTGTTGACAGATCTTTTATTCCTAATATTTTATTCGTGCAAGTATCAAACAAACTGAAATTAGCAACCGGCTTCGCGCCTATATTAATTGTCTTCCTCAGCGTATCGCTTGCACACCCATCCTGGCCCGTGATTACATGTTTTACAATATAGGCCCCAGGTGAATAGCTATGAGCCGGCGGGTTTTGGGCAGTACTCGTTGTACCATCACCAAAATCCCAATAAAAATCTTCAATGGTTGTAAATGATTCCGATTGATCCGTAAAGACCACGGGATTGCCGACGCAGGTGGAACTATCTGTAAGATTTGTTGTAAAAGCGGGGTTTAATGCTGTGCAAAATTTCTGCACGTTATACTCACCGCCGGTGGCGCCACTGAAACCCCAATACACCATAGGGTCATTATTAAAAACACTTGCGACAAGATCAATTTGCGCCTGCAGGCGAAACTGTCCGTCCAAATAAGTCGCTAATGTTTTCGTAGAAGCATCCCAGGTAATGCGGAACACGTGCCAGTTGCAATCTTCAATATTGGCGTTACCTATAACAGCCTGCACGGGACCGGCAAGATCATTTCCATGCGTAATATTTCCATTTAACTGGATGCTGATATGATCGAACCAGGGATCATTGCGGTTAAAATTCTGCCAGGTATCTAAGGAAATACCCACAGAAGGTGAAACGCCCTCAAATCCCAATCCTTCACCTGCCCGGCCTACCTGGCCGGTGACACGCTGGAGAATAAACACAATTCCATCCGCTCCGGAGAAATCGAGGCAACCGAGGTACGCGTTAAAATGAAAATCAAAAGAATTCTCCAGGTTTATTTTATTTGCATTCCAAACGCTGCCGCTGTCAAACATTACCTCGGTGGTGAGGGTATAACAGTTACAGGTATTTTGCCGGGCCGATCCATTCAGAATGTATTGGGAAAAGGAGCGTATTGAAAGAAACAATGTGAGCAGGGTGAGGAAATAAAAATTCAGCAGCTTCTTCATTGTAACGCTCACATGTTTGTCTTATAAAAAAGGACAGAAATTAAGTGTGGGTTTAAGCAGGAATGTCTTTTATATCGGCCGATGAAGTGCTTTGAAGCCACTCTTTCCTTCCAAGACCGGGAAAAACATGTCGTTCACTATGATAAGATGACCGGACAAGCGGACCGCTTTCTACATAGTCAATTCCCAAACCATAACCGATTTCACGATACTCAGCAAATTCATCAGGATGCACAAAACGCACCACGGATAAATGTTTTTTTGAGGGCTGAAGATATTGTCCGAGGGTAATCACGTCAACTCCAACATTTGCAAGATCGCGCATGGTTTGTATCACTTCTTCTTTTTCCTCGCCAAGTCCCAGCATGATCCCGCTTTTTGTGCGCATGCCCCTCTGCTTTAAAGTTTTCAGCACGTCCATGCTTCGCCAGTACTTTGCCTGGATGCGAACTTGTCTTGTCAATCTTTCTACTGTCTCAATATTATGGCTCACCACTTCCGGCGACGCGTCAACAATTCGTTGAATGTTCTCCTTCTCGCCTTTGAAATCAGGGATGAGGGTTTCTAATGTTGTGTTTGGATTCAGAGTTTTTACGGCCCTGATTGTATTGCACCATATTACAGAACCGCCATCTTTCAGCTCATCGCGATCAACAGAAGTGATGACCGCATGTTTTACTTTCATCAGGTAGATAGCTTCCGCTACTCGCTGGGGTTCGTCCCAATCTACGGGGTCAGGCCGTCCTGTTGCTACTGCACAGAAACCGCAGCTGCGTGTGCAGGTATTGCCCAGGATCATGAACGTTGCCGTTCCTTGCCCCCAGCACTCTCCCATGTTTGGGCAATTGCCACTTTCACAAATCGTGTGAAGCCGGTGCGTGTCTACGAGATTGCGCACGTGCCTGTAGTTTTCACCAATAGGAAGCTTGACACGAAGCCAATTTGGTTTTTTTGGCTTTGCTTCTTCCTGTTTTAAATCTATAACTGCAGATTCCATCATTGCCGGCTAAATATTCAATAAATAATATTCAATTTGTGAATGCGCGTGTTATCGCCTTCGACCAAAAACGAGCGCAATATGGCCCTGGAAGAATACCTGGCGTTGTTTGGCAAATAGTATTATAGGTATTTTTTCTGTGTATGCATCTATACTCAGCCCGATTTCGATGCCCGAAACCAGTTCGTTATAATGCCCCCAATCAAACCGCAAGGCTGCCTTTGCGAAAGCGCCGGGTTTCATTTTCATTTCTCCCCAACCTTTGCCCAGCCCACCGCTACCCTGGATAACCGAAGGATCTAAGAACTCAGCACTGTCCTCAGTACTGTATTTTATTTCCCTGTTTCCATTTCCATCACTTACCTCGAGGTAATAGGGACGCAGCAAACCAAGTGAAATACCTCCCTGGTAACTACCGATCACGGCTACGCCGTTCTTGTTGCCTTTTTGTCCAAAAAGATATTGCTGACCGATCCCGAGTTTGAACTGGTAAAAGTTATTGATCTTTCCCAAAATGTAGGGATTGCCAATCGTAAAAAATCCAGTCGGTGTTTTTTCTTCTTTAGGATCTTTTATTTCAGTAAGCTCGGCAGAATATATGGTCGTTTTGCGGCGGCTTTTTGCTTTGCCTTTTTCATAAAACAGGCCATATCCATTTGTCCTTATCTGAATACCGAAAACACTTTGCTTGTTGTAGATCAAAGCCCCTTCTTCCTCCTGTTTTATCAGGGCGCTGATCCGTTGCTGGCGCTCTTCGCGGCGCTCTGCTTTCGAAAGTTTCCTTGTTTTTGTAGAATCCTGTGCATGTAAACTAACGCCGAATAAACTAATCAAAGCGAGAATAATAAGTCTTTTCACAACTGTCCTTTTAGTAAATAGTAAACGTAAATTTAGGCCAAAAATTGAAATGACCTCTTCAGTTATTTATAATGGCGGGTTAAGAACCACGTGCACTCATCTTAAAAGCGGAAATCATTTCGAAACGGATGCCCCTGTGGATAACAATGGAAAAGGAGAAAGGTTTTCGCCAACCGACCTGATGGCCACAAGCCTTGGAACCTGCATGATCACCGTGATGGGTATCAAGGCACGAAAGATGGGGTTTGATTTGAATGGAATTGAAATAGAAGTCGAAAAAATCATGAAGGCTGAGCCGCGGCGCGTAGCAGGCATCAACTTATTTTTTCACATCCCTGAAGACCTCAAAAATATTGACGACAGTACCAGGGCCATTCTGAAAAACACCGGTGAAACCTGCCCGGTAATGTTAAGCATCCATCCCGACATTAAGGTTAAAATAGATTGGGGAGCGTGGGGGAGGTGATAGTCGTTAGTTGATAGTATATAGTCACTGTTACTGGTTACTGGTTACTCGTTGCTGGTTGCTGGTTGACTATGTTTTCAAGGAGTCACTATTAACTACTGACTACCTAGACCCGCGGTTCCCAACCTCTTTCATAAGTTCGCCTCCACAATGCTGTAGCTTCAGTATTATTTTTTATATGGCCGTTTGTCGGATCACAATGCAAGGTGGACCCGGTTCGCTGCGCTATGTTTGCAAGATGGCAAAGCAAAACAGATTTATGTCCTTCATTCATCGGCGAATTCACGTTAGCCTCTCCCTTGACCGATTTGATGAAATTGTCAAAATGATACAAGTCTAGATTCCCGCTCGCACTCACTGGATTGTTCGGATCGGCTTTCACATCTGATTTCATCTCTTTCACCAATTTGTTATCCAGGTCGAATAGCTTGTAGGCGTCTCCTCCGTCATTCACCAGGGTTCCTTTGTCGCCATAAATAATAAATCCTCGACCGGCCTCCTCAGACGGGTAATTATTACAGCTTCGGCCTTCCCAGGTTATCGTGGCCTTGTTTCCAAATTCAAAACTGGCCACCTGCGTGTCGGGAGTTTGCCAATCATCTTTAAAGGCGTATCGTCCTCCCGATGACGTAACCTTTGTTGGATAATCGACTCCCAAAAACCAACGGCAGCTATCAATTTCATGCGTTCCGTTATTGCAGGCCTCACCTGTTCCCCAATGCCAGAACCAATGCCAGTTGTAGTGAACTAAATTATCCTGGTAAGCTTTCCTTGGTGCAGGGCCCTGCCATAGTTCAAAATCCAGCGTGGCAGGAACCGGGACCTTTTTTCCAAAACCAATTGACTTGCGATTATTTGTATACCATGCCTTTCCAAAATAAGCATCGCCCAGCAGCCCGTCGTGAACTTCTTTTATAATCGCTATGGTATTCGGAAAAGAGCGTCGCTGGTTTCCCATTTGCATTTGCTTCCCATATTTCTTCATGGCCTCGATCAACAACTCTCCTTCATAAGGATTTTGACCACAGGGTTTTTCAACATACACGTGTTTACCATGACTAACTCCTAATATGGCAGCCGGTGTGTGCCAGTGGTCAGGCATGGCGATGATGAGCGCGTCAAAATCATTTTGAGTGACCAGTTTCCGAATATCTCTCACTACTGTTGGTTTCCTGGGGACATCCTTTAAAGCATCCAATCCATTTTGAATTGCCTTCTCTTCCACATCGCAGATGTAAGCGACTTCTACATCCGGCAAGCTGGCAAATGATTTTGCTAAATAGGCCCCCCTGCTGTTTACTCCTGATACTGCTACAATCACTTTATTGCTGGGAGCTCTTCTGCCGAATATGGGAAAATTTAAAATAGTAACTCCTGCAGTAGCAAGTCCTGCGTCTTTGATAAATTTTCTGCGATGCATTTTTTTTGTTTTGATTTTAATGTAATTATCCTTTCGAATTTCAAAATTCGATTTTCGAGTGTTACTTCAATACACGAATCTTAATGCTCCTGAAGCTCACTTCATTTCCATGATCCTGTAAAAGAATATGACCCTTTGGAGCTTCTCCAAAATGGTCCCATATCTTATACTTGCTGATAGCAACTAAATCCCGAAAGGCCTGAGAGCCGCGTTCGTATTCCAAAACTTTCACTCCATTTAAGTAATGCTCCACGTGGTTGTTTGGATAGACAATGATTCTCCCGGTGTTCCATTCCCCAATCGGGTGAATGAATCGTTCCTGTTTTTGCGCAGCAATAAGATCATACAGGGAAGCCAGCGTACGATTGCCGGCTATCCCCAATTTGGCATCCGGATGATTTTTATCATCCAGCACCTGGTATTCAAGCCCGATCGCGGAACCTTCATTATGCTCTTTTAATGTTACAAAATATTTTACTCCACTGTTGGCGCCCAGAGTGATTTTAAAATCAAAAGAAAGGTCAAATGCAGAAAACTGATCAGTTGTCACAATGTCTCCGCCCACACCTCCTTCCTTTCCCTGCGAAGCCAGCACCGTCAATGTGCCATCTCTTACCGCCCACCCTGTATCCGGAAAATGATCTTTGTAGGCTCCTCTCCAGCCTTTTGAATCCCGGCCATCGAACAACAATTTCCAGCCATTCTTCTTTTCATATTCCGTGAGGCCATTTGGAATTGTATTTACCACATACACCGGTGTCGAAAAATCCGCCGACGGTTTTGTGATCGGCATGAGCCTGATACTTCTAAAATAGACCTTCTTACCAGCATCTTCGGGCTTACTTACCGCATGAACCTGCAATCCAATGAAACCTTTTTTATCAACCGAGTCAACCAGCATAGCGGCCGGCTGTCCGTTGATCCACGTACGAATCATGTCGCCAAAACATTCGACTTTTATTTTATTGTATTCGCCAAATCTAAATGCGTTTTGCGCGGCATGATTGAGGCTCAAAGGATATAACCAGTCTCTTCTTCCTTCGTCATAAATCCCTGCGGACCATTTTCGCGAGGTGGGATCGAGTTCATACTGGTAGCCGAAGACTTTCCCACTGCCGTTGTTACCGGCCGGATCTACATGACTACGCAACTGAATTCCCGAGTTGGAAGTTGTGTCCTCTATCTTTGCCTCTAATTCCAAAACAAAATCACCAAACTCTCTTTCAGTAACTAAAAAACTATTCGAAGAAGCTACCACTGTTGTTCCAACAATGGTTCCGTTTTCAACCTGGTAATCAGCAGAACCGGCACCCTTTTTCCAGCCATTGAGAGTTTTGCCGTCAAAGAGATTTATCCAGCCGTTTGCAGTTTGCCCGAACCCGGACAAATAAAACACACTGAGAATATATACAAGACAAATTGATTTCATGTGGCAAGAGTTTGTTTTGGAAAGTTATGATTTTTTAGAACTTCAATGCCACCTCGTGAATCGTGAAACCATGGTTTTTCGCGAAAAGTGTTCTTGAAAAAAATGAAAAGTGAAGGAATAGAATTTCTCTTTTTTTGGAAATGTTTTACCTTAACCCCGGCCAAAACAAAGCGAATTGTCAGGAGAGATAACGAAAATATCCTTTGGCAGAAAATTAATATTTCTCGGAGCCGCTCATTTAACGCTCAACAGCACGCTGTTAGTGATAGGCAAGGAACTTTTCCTTGAAGTAGTTCCTGCTGCCAAATTATTGTTCCTCCCCGAAATTGCAGATGAAATCTGGAAGGCGATTCTAATTTCCTTTAACACACTTCCCCTCACCCTCGGCATCGCGTACATAGTATATAACTGGAAAAGTTTTACGGGTTATAAATTACTCTCAGCATCAATCGTTCTTTGGATATGCCTGTTCGTTGGCTCCTGGCTTCATCTTGGCGTTGACTATGATAAACTGTTTCCTGACAAGGCAATCCGATTAAAGGATTATGTCGGGCAACCCGGTACAAATGCTTTTATACAGTTGCTCACGTATCCCGTTGCGGTATTCTTTACCGTGTATGGCTATGTTATGTTTTTCACCTCTGTCTTAGTGGGCTATGTTGCCGCCACATCGGCCAACAGGCAAGAAATCAAAAAGGCCGAATCAGCCAAACTGCCCGATCAAAAAGAAAATCGGAAATAAAAAGTATGCTTTTGCAGATTGAATGGTTTGTGGGCCGACAATGTTATTATGCAGCGAGCTGCCGTTCTCTATTCAGCCACCGTTGCGTCGCACTCTTGTACGTTCGGTAATTCTGCTAAGCTATGTGACACCTGTTACAATTTCAAAAGAAACTCTTTTAGAAATGGATAGTCCACATCCATTCTAATTGCTACTTTTTCTTTGCCGATCATTTCTTTTACCGATGCAGGCAATGGGATTTTTTCTCCAATAACCGGTTCTACCACATCATAAAACTTAACGGGGTGTGCCGTTTCAACGAAAAAACCTTTTTGACCGGGGTTTTCTTCAAGAAATCTCCTTAGTGACAAATACCCCACTGCTCCATGGGGATCTAAGAGATAATGATACTTCCTGTAGATATCCTTTATGGTTGCTCTTGTTTCATCGTCTGTAATACTGGACGCAGATAGAATTCTTTTTAATTCCGAAATATCCTGGTCAAATATTTCCAGTATGCGCACGAAATTGCTGGGGTCGCCCACGTCCATAGCGTTGGAAATAGTCGCAATCGTTTTTCTGGGTTGGTAATTTCCGGATCTTAAAAATTCAGGCACCACATCATTTGCATTGCAGGCGGCAATAAAATGTTGTGCGGGCAGTCCCGACGCATGTGCAAGCATAGCCGCACACAGATTTCCGAAATTCCCGCTGGGCACGGAAATTACCGGAGGATGTTTTTTTTCAGGCCATTGCTTCCACGCAAGAAAATAGTAAAACTGTTGGGGCAGCCATCGGGCAATGTTTATCGAATTGGCTGAGGTTAAGAATAATTTATGATTGATCTCATAATCCGAAAAGGCTTGTTTCACCAGCTGCTGACAATTGTCGAAACTTCCGTTCACTTCAAGGGCGTGAATATTCTTACCCAGTGCAGTCAATTGTTTCTCCTGCACGCTGCTTACTTTTCCAGCAGGATAAAGAATGACTACCTCCACCCCTGGTACATCATAAAATCCATTGGCAACCGCTCCGCCTGTATCCCCGGAAGTAGCCACCAAAACAACAAGCCTTTCATTTCTATCGCTGGCAAAATAACCAAGACAACGGCTCATGAAGCGGGCGCCCACATCTTTAAATGCAAGCGTGGGTCCATGAAACAATTCCAGTGAAAAAACACCAGAATGCAGTTTTACAAGAGGGATGGGAAAGCTGATCGTTTCTTCAATAATTTTTCTCAGCTTCTCCGCAGGAATGGACTCACCCACATAAGGTTGAACGACCTGGTAAGCAATTTCCTCATCAGGTATATTTTCAATGTTGTGAAAAAAAGATGAATCAAAAACGGGAATGTGCTCGGGAAAATATAAACCTCCGTCCGGCGCCTGGCCCCTGATCGCTGCCTCCTTAAAATCAACTAACGACGATTGCCCATTCAAACTATAATAATTCATTGCCTCTTTTTATCTAACAATACAAACTACTATTCAATATTCGTTGTTCACCCCCTCATTACTCATTACCTTAACTCCCTCATAGTTGATCGACGTCACATAAGTCTTAAACTCCACACCTATTTTTTGAAAAACATTTTTCATAATTGCTTCAACGGTCTTTGCCGTTTTCTCTTCCTTGCTCATCATAAAAATAGACGGACCGCTACCCGAAATGCCGCCACCCAAGGCTCCTGCTTCTTTAGAGTTTATCTTTACTTCATCAAAGCCCGGGATCAGAATGCTGCGGACCGGTTCAATGATCACATCTTCGAGCGACCGGCCAATAAGGTCATAGTCATTCTTCAGAAAACCTGTCACCAGGCCGGCTATGTTTCCCCACTGCATAATGGCATTTTTCAATTGCACCTCTTTTCTGAGGATCTGCCTGGCGTCAGAGGTCTTCACTTCTATTTGCGGATGAACCACGGTAACAAATAAAGGGGGCGCTGACAAAGGAATTATGTCGAGTGGAAGTATAGCTCTTATTAAAGTGACACCGCCGTAGATACATGGTGCGAGATTGTCTGCATGCTTAACGCCGCTGGCGACTTTTTCGCCATTCATGGCAAAACGTACGAGATCTTCTTTTGAGAAAATATCTCCAACTAAGTGATTGGCTGCCACGACTGCGCCAGCAGAACTTGCAGCACTCGATCCCAATCCGCTTCCAGGTTTAATGCATTTACTGATGACAACTTCAAAGCCAATTTTTTTTCCTAAGGCTTCCTGCATGGCGAGCAGGGACGCTCCCGCTACATTTTTTTCCGGCTCAACAGGTAAGTCGTATTCGTCCGCATGTTTGATTCTTATGACGGGCTCGTCAAGCAAGCTCACTTGCATGGTATCCTGGGGATCATTCAATGCCATGCCCAGGATATCAAAGCCGCATACAAGATTTGCAACTGTGGCCGGTGCCAATATTTTTATTGATTCCCTGTGCCCGGGACGCGACATAGCATTTGCGTGAATTACAGAAATATTTTTAGAATCAGTCATTTCAGTTTTGATAAAGGTGGCAACCAGCGCAAGAATAGCTCCAAACTTTTCATCAGGCCGGGCTAAACCCTTGCGGCTCTCATTATATCAGCAAATACGCCTGAAGCAGTTACGTCGGCTCCGGCGCCGGCGCCTTTTACAACAAGAGGTTGCTCTTTATAGCGGTCTGTATAGAACAATACTACGTTATCTTTTCCGTATAGGTGATAGAGATCCTGCTCCGGTGCAATATGTTGTAATCCCACTGAGGCCTTGAGGCCTCCGTTCCCGCCTGGCGCATTATGATAAGACGCAACAAACTTGAGCTTGGAATTGTTTCTGACAGCGCTTTCATAAAGATCTTTGAAGTGTTGCTCATGTTTTTTCATTTCGGCATAGAAATTTTCCACACTTCCCCCCATACACGATTCAGGCATAAAGGAATTATTCACGATGTCGTCCATTTCCATTTTTTCGCCAGCTTCTCTCGCCAATATCATAATCTTTCGCATCACGTCTTTGCCGCTCAGGTCAAGGCGTGGGTCGGGTTCTGTATATCCTTCGTCCTGGGCCTGCCTCACCACATCTGCAAACAGTCTTTTGCCATCGTAATTATTGAACACAAAATTTAAAGTTCCGCTTAATACCGCTTCTATGTTTTGCACATTGTCGCCACTGCGCAGCAGATCAGTGAGCGTGCCAATTACCGGCAAGCCTGCACCCACATTGGTCTCAAATAGGAAACTTGCATTAAACTCATGAGAAAGTTCTTTCAATCTTTTATAGTGGGCGTACGATGATGAACAGGCAATTTTATTACATGCCACTACCGAAACAGCCTTTTGCAGAAGGCCCTCATATACGGCAGCAACTTTTTCGCTGGCAGTCACGTCAACAAAAACAGAATTGCGAAGATTTCTTTCAATAATCTCGCTAACAAATTTTTCAATATTGGAATCTTCAGCCTGAGCCAGTGATTCCTCCCAATTTGAGAGATCGATCCCCTCATTCCTGATCACTGACTTTTTGCTGTTCGCAATACCCACTACTCGGACCTGCAATCGCAAATGATCCCTCAGAAATAGCTGCTGCTGGTGCAATTGTCTCAACAATTTACTACCTACGTTGCCTGCGCCGGCAATAAAAATATTTATTTGTTTATAGCTGGTTTCAAAAAATTCCTCGTGCAGAACGTTAATGGCCTTGCGAACATCGGCCGTATTGATAACGGCGGAAATATTTCTTTCCGACGAACCCTGCGCAATCGCTCTTACATTCACACCGTTTTTTCCCAAAGCGCCAAACATTTTCCCGCTGATACCTGGATGACTCTTCATATGATCTCCCACTAACGCCACAATAGAAAGATCCTTTTCCACAATCAATGGCTCTACCCGTTCCATAGCGATTTCCCCGGAGAACGCATGATCAATTACTTGTTTAGCTCTTTCAGCATTGCCCACCTCTACGCCCACGCAGATAGAATGCTCCGAGGAGCCCTGCGTAATCAGAATAACATTGATGGACGCATTTGAAAGGGATTCAAACAAGCGCTTTGAAAAACCCGGCACTCCCACCATGCCGCTGCCTTCCAGGCTGAGCAAAGCAATATTGTTTATACTCGAAATACCACGAATAATATTGCCATCATTTTCCGCATTGCTTTTTATAACAGTGCCGTACTCATCCTTTGCGAACGTATTCTTGATCCAGATTGGAATGTCTTTATTAAGCGCCGGTTGAATGGTGGGCGGATAGATCACCTTGGCGCCAAAATGTGAAAGCTCCATAGCCTCCTGGTAAGAAATGGATGAAATGATTTTTGCATTAGCCACCCACCGGGGATCTGCTGTCATCATGCCGCTTACATCGGTCCAGATCTCCAACGCGGAGGCATCTGCGGCCGCTGCAAAAATTGCCGCCGTATAATCAGATCCCCCCCTTCCCAAAGTAGTGGTAATATTTTTTGAATCCGATGCGACAAAACCGGGAACGATCAAAAGATTGACATTAGCCTGCTTCAACAGCTCCCTCACATTCGCATTGGTGGTTTGAAAATCCACCGAGGCATTTCCAAAATTTGAATTCGTTTTAATGATCGCTCTTGCATCTACCCATTTGCATTCTATCCCTTTTGCAACCAGCGCGGCGGTTATGATCTGGGACGACAGGGACTCCCCATAGCTCAACAATTTATCAATCGTGCGGTTGGAGAGTTCATTTACCAGAAAAATACCATTGCAAAGATCTTCTATTTCATTGCACATTTTTTTTACGAGGCTAAGCAACGCACTTTGATGCTGAACAGGTATCAATTCTTTCACCGCCGCGATATGCCGCTGTTCTATTTCCTGTAATTTCTCCTTATATATTTCATCTCCCGAGGCCGCCAGTTTTCCGCATTCCAGCAATGCATCCGTAGTTCCGCCAAGGGCGGATACAATCACGATGAGAATTTCCTTGCTCAATTTGTCCTTTACAATAGCCATGACCTTTTCTATATTTTCCGCGTTGGCTACTGACGTGCCTCCGAATTTCAAGACCTGCATAAATGCGATTTAATGACGGCTAAATTAATTTTTCTATTTCTTTTTATTGTAGCGTGATGCAAACTACCTGCCTTATGAAAACCGGATAATAACGCAACCGCCGTTCCGAAATTGCAGGTTACACCCCCTTGACGATATGATTTATATAATCCCGTTGGCACGGGATGTTGTAGTTGTAACCATGGAAACAACGCGGCCGGCCCGTGTAGCTTTTGAAGCGATATTTGTTGAATGACGTATCATTACATGGAAGAGCTATGAAGATAGAAACCAATTATTGAAAAACAAACAATTTCAAAGGAAAATTGAAGTAATTTCCCCGCGTGGCGGCAGGCGACCGTGCGTGTTGCTTGTCCTTCCCAACTTTATAAAACTAACAACTGTATGGATCAACAGTCCTCCGCGGCTTTGCAACAATTTAAAAACCTGGTAGGTCTTAAGTTCCAGCTATACAATAGTCTTTTTACTTCCCTGCCCTTTCACCGTATTGAAAAAACAGGAATTCTTCTTTCATTGCTATTGACCAATTGCGAAGATGGCTATAAGAAAAAGAAAAACCCCGTTGAGATCATCGAAGAATTTTTCAGCCGGCATACTTCTTACACCGATGAAAAAGACAAGATTGACCTGCTGTTCAGATTTGTTCAATATTCGGAGAGGCAGGTAGTACTATTTGATGCCCTCGAGGACTCAGCCTTCAGGTATGTGAATGACCTGAATGGTCCAGGGTCATTGAAACAATTGGAAACAAATGTGCGGCAATCGCAAAAACAGAATGAGCTCGCAAAAAAACTAAAAAACTTTTCAATCAGGCCGGTACTGACGGCCCATCCCACGCAATTTTACCCGGGAACCGTATTGGGCATTATTCATGATCTTTCCAAAGCTCTCTTTGAAAATAATACGGAACAGATCAATATTTACCTCCAGCAACTGGGCAAAACACCTTTCTTTAAAAAACAAAAACCCACTCCTTACGATGAGGCAGTGAGCCTGATCTGGTATCTCGAAAATGTTTTCTATGCAGCTGGTGGTCGCATCGTAAATTTCTTAAAAACACAGTTCGCCGATGAGATGAATCCTGAAAATCCTGTTGTGCACATGGGTTTTTGGCCGGGAGGCGACAGGGATGGAAACCCTTTCGTAACTGCAGAAACGACCCTGCAGGTCGCGGACGCCCTGCGCAGCAGCATTATCAAATGCTACTACCTTGATGTAAGAAGACTAAAAAGGCGCCTTACGTTTGACGGAGTAGATGTTGCGCTGAACGAGTTGGAAAAAAAATTGTATAATAACATATTTATCCCGGGTAACCGGACAGCTCTCACGCGAAACGAAATTCTTCAAACATTAGATGAGATCTCGAATACTCTCGTGCGCCAGCACAACGGTTTGTTCATTAATCTGGTAAAAAACCTCGCCAATAAAGTAGAAACGTTTGGTCTTCATTTTGCTTCGCTCGATATCCGGCAGGAAAGTTCAGTGCATGCTCAAGTGATTGAGTCTATCAATGACCAAACCTCCCTGCTGGCAAAAAATTATTCCTCACTCAGCAATGAAGAAAAGATCCGCGTATTAAGTGATCTGCAGCCCGTGGCTATAACTGAAGTTTTAAAAAATGAAATTGAAAGAGACACGATTGAAACTATACGGGCCATCAGATCGATCCAGAGCTATAATGGCGAGCAGGGCTGCAACAGGTATATCATTAGCCAGTGCAATTCTTCGCTGAATGTAATGGAAGTTTTTGCCCTGTTCAAATTGAGTGGATGGAAGACTGAGGAGATCAATACTGACATTATTCCGCTGTTTGAGACGGTCGCGGACCTGGAGGGAGCCAGCAATATCATGAAGCAACTTTATGAGAATGAGACTTACCACGGTCACTTAAGGCGAAGAGGAAAGAAGCAAACCATTATGCTTGGATTTTCTGATGGCACAAAGGATGGCGGCTACCTGATGGCGAACTGGAGCATCTATAAAGCAAAGGAAGAGCTGACAAAGATTTCGAATGACTTTGGCATTGATGTTATATTCTTTGACGGAAGGGGTGGTCCGCCTGCCCGGGGCGGCGGCAAAACGCATAAGTTTTACGCATCTCTGGGAAAAAATATCGCCAATAATGAAATACAACTTACCATCCAGGGTCAGACTGTGAGCTCAAGTTTTGGTACCATCGATGCTGCACAATTCAACATGGAGCAGTTGATCAATGCCGGGATTTCCAATGATCTTTTCATGGATCCAAAGATCACTTTGCAGGAGCACGAGCAGGAATTGATTCAGCTGTTGGCCGACGAGAGCTATGCAGCCTACAATGATCTGAAAAATCACCCTCATTTTTTAGATTACCTGAGCTACGCAAGCCCACTTCAATTTTATGCGGATACAAATATTGGTTCAAGGCCCGCGAAAAGGGGAAGTTCCTCCAGAATAAGCCTCAAGGACCTGCGGGCGATTCCCTTTGTGGGCTCATGGAGCCAGGTCAAACAAAATGTTACCGGCTATTATGGAGTGGGAAAAGCGTTGAAAAAAGCACACGATGCGGGCCGTTTTAATGAAGTAAAAGACCTCTACAAGCATTCGCTCTATTTCAAAACGCTTATCGACAATTGCGAAATGGCTATGAAAAAATGTTTTTTCCCATTGACCGCATACCTCGTAACTCATCCCGACTATGGCGAGATCTGGGAGAAAATCTATGAAGAGTACGAACTGACACAACGTTATATTTTTCTTTTATCAGGCAAACAGGAACTGATGGCAGGCTACCCGGTAGAATCCCTGTCCATCCAGATGCGTGAGAGGATCGTGCTTCCACTTGCCACCATTCAACAGTATGCCATCATGAAGGTTCGTGAAATAGAGAAGGTCAATCAGCAATCACCCGTCAAAAACAGTTTTGGTAAACTGGCGATGCGCTGCTCTTTCGGAATCATCAATGCCGGAAGAAATTCTGCATAGCATAATAACTGCAAAACTGCACTCCATTAAAATCGAAGCCTTCTATGGAAATAGAAGGCCTTACGATTGCTTGCCATGTAAATAACGATTTATACTCAATTAAGCGGGAAAATACCTTTGCTACGATTATTTCATTCGGCTTTAAATTCTGACGTAGAGCCAAAAGGTTCAAGTTCAAAAATGATAGGTAGCGCCAAGAATGAATGTACCTGTACTCTTTGCTGTCGGACCACTATCAGAATTCTTAAAGAAAAGTGGTTCTTCCCCCGAGTCTAATCTAAATTCCGGAATCACGGTAAGATTATTGATCCGGATATTCCCGGATAGTGTAACATCGAATATCTTGTTAAAAAAGCCAGCCACTCCTTTTTCATCATCGAAATATTCACCTCTTAGTGTCAGGCCAAACAGAGTGCATGGATCATAGTTAAAATAGAGTGCCGAGCCCCACCAGGAATTACTGCTGCCACCGCTTGGTTTTACAAACTTTACGGTGCCGTTATAGCCAATATTTAATTTACTGGAAACAGTTCCTGTAACAACGGCATCGATTTGATTATTGACTGCGTTCGTCATATCCTTTCCGCCGACATAGTTTAGATAAGCATTTACCTTGGTATTCGTCGTGGTTAAGTGAACTTGTCCAAGAAAAAATTTTTTTGCAAAACTTGCCGTCGTCATGTCATTTGGATTGGCAACGCCGATCATAAACCCGATATTGCTGTTTGCAGTGACATCCATTTTTATCCCGGTATGGAAAAAGGGACCATAGGAAAACATATAGTCCATGCTGTAGTTCCTGTTTAAATACGCATCCAGTAACTCATACCCGATATGGGTCGCCCATTTACCCATAGTAAATTTCACTTTATCAGAGGGAGCATAGGAGAGGTAGGCCTGTTTGATTGCCGCGGTCGTGCCACCATCGTTATATGAGAATTCCTGTGAACGCCTTCCGAAACCAAGGTCAACTACACCGTCTACCTTTCCAATGGTGTAATCGGCTTTGAGCGAAGCCATTCCTAACTCAAAAGAATTTTGAGAATTGGTGAAGCTTGTATAATTATTAATGTGGCCCGAATCTTTTGCATTTTGAAAATTGAACCTATAATAAGCGTCAATGGAGCCGGTAAGAGTCAAATTGCCTTTTGAAGCGGAATCCTGAGCTACTGTAAAGAGTGAGCACAGAAAGGCCAGGATGAAAATCAGAAATTTTCGTAACATCGCAGTAGATTTTTAATTGTTAAGGGTACAGCATAGAGTTGTTTGCGCAACTTTTAATTTATGCTGTACCTTTTTTAATTGGGTTGCCCTTTCCCATATGGCATGCGTGAGCTACTTTACTTCATCGGCAAGCTTTTCTTCCAACTTCCCATTATTATGAATTAATAATGTTCCTTGTAAATATTTTTCGTTATGCTGTGTCGCATCCAGCCCAATTTCTTCTTCTTCAGAAGATACGCGGAGAGGCAGAATGAAATTGATGAATTTGAAAATGATAAATGAAACACCAAAACTATAACCAACTGCTATGGCCATTGCTTTAGCCTGCGTAAAAAAGAATGCGGAATTGCCATAAAATAATCCATCGTTACCTGCCGAATTCACAGCTTTGGTGGCGAAGATTCCGGTCATCAGCATACCCACCATACCGCCAATTCCATGACATGGGAATACATCAAGGGTGTCGTCCAGCTTCGTTGATCTTTGTTTTATATACACCGCAAGATTCGACACGATGGCAGCGAAAAAGCCAATGAAAATACTTTGCGGAATGGCGACAAAACCTGCAGCAGGTGTAATGGCCACCAGCCCAACGACAGCACCAATGCTGAAACCCATTACTGAAGGTTTTTTGCCACGGAGAACGTCAAAAAGCATCCAGGACAATCCCGCAGCAGCAGCCGCCGTATTGGTAGTAGCGAAAGCGGAAACAGATAAAGCACTGGCGGCGCCCGCAGAACCGGCATTAAAGCCAAACCAGCCAAACCACAGTAATCCTGTACCAATTAGAACGTATGGAATATTAGCAGGTGGAATGTCACGCTGTTCGAGGTGTACTTTTCTACGTTTAAGAACAAGAACTCCTGCAAGGGCTGCACAGCCCGCTGAAATATGCACGACGGTGCCACCGGCAAAATCAAGGGCTCCCATCTTAGCAAGAAATCCATCAGGATGCCAGCTCCAGTGAGCAAGAGGCGCATATACGAGCACACTGAACAGCACTATAAATAGTACAAAGGAAGTAAACCGGATTCTTTCGGCTACTGCACCCACGACAAGAGCTGGTGTTATGATCGCAAACATTAATTGAAACAATGAAAATAATGTTTTGGGGATTGTGGGAGCAAGTACCCAAGGCGTCCCGGAGTTAACACCCTTGTAAAACAAATGCGTCATTGGATTACCGATAAATCCTCCAATGTCGTCGCCAAAACAAAGACTGTATCCTACAACGATCCACAGCACACTAACAATACCGGCGGCAACCATACTTTTGATCATAGTTGAAAGCACATTCTTTCTGTGAACCATGCCGCCGTAGAAAAAAGCCAAACCCGGCGTCATCAAAAAGACAAGGGCAGTTGCAACAATAATCCAGGCTACATCGGCAGAATTGTATTTACCTGTGTCTGCGAAATCTGCAATTGGCTTAATAAAGCAGGCGAGGATAGCGATAGCTGCTAATATCACAAAAGGCAGAACTTGTTTTGGAGTCATCTTTTTCATGCGTGCTATTTAATATTAAAAAATAATTTACTATTACTAATTCGTAATAAAAATACATTTTTTTGATATAAACAGCTGTTAGTTTATTGAATTATTTACCAAACTTGAATAAAATGTGGAAAATAAGAGTACAAGAATAGATATTAAATAAAAATGTCAATTGAAAATACTAGCCAGGCGGCTTGTTTCTATTGGTTTAGCGGTGACTTTTTCAGGAATGCATTCACAGAGTTCGCACATTCTCTGCCTTCGTTAATGGCCCAAACAACAAGGCTTTGGCCTCGCCGCATGTCGCCAGCGGTAAAAATTTTGGAGATATTTGTTTGATAGGTCTTCTCGGTCGCTCTTACATTTCCCCGTTCGTCTAAGTCAACATCGAGTTCATGGATCATTCCTTCATGCTCAGGGTGAACAAAACCCATCGCTAATAAGGCTAACTCACAAGGGATTTCTCTTTCGCTTCCCGGTACATCAATGAACTGCGCTGGCCTCCCCTCTTCAGTGATCTTCCATTCCAGGTCCACAACCTTTAGCGCTTTCAAATTTCCGTGGTCATCACTGATAAATTCCCTGGTGGCGACGGCCCATTTTCTATCGACACCTTCTTCATGTGAAGTGGAAGTTTTCAGAATCATAGGATAAACCGGCCAGGGCATAAACTCAGTGCGGTCTCTTGGCGGTTGGGGCAGCAATTCGAATTGTGTCACTGACTTGGCACCTTGCCTGTTCGAGGTGCCAACGCAATCACTCCCGGTATCGCCCCCTCCAATGACAACTACGTTCTTTCCTGCGGCAAGAATATGTTCATGAAAAATATTGCTTTCAATATTGGCATTTGCAAACGGATCTTTTTGCGCGACGCGTTTGTTTTGTTGTTTTAAGAATTGCATGGCAAAATAAACTCCATTCAGCTCTCGTCCCGGAATTTCCAGGTCCCTGGGAAAGGTGGAACCACCCGCCAGCACAATAGCATGATACTCCCTGAGCAGGTCATTAATAAAAATATTCACGCCAACGTTTGCGTTGCACCTAAAAACAATTCCTTCTTCTTCCAACAATTTTAGTCTTCTGTCCAAAACCCATTTCTCCAATTTGAAATCAGGGATTCCATACCGCAACAAACCGCCAGGCGAATCGTCCCTCTCAAAGACCGTCACGTGGTGGCCGGCTTGATTTAATTGTGCCGCTGCAGCAAGGCCTGCAGGACCCGAACCCACCACAGCCACTTTTTTTTCTGTTCGAACGTTAGGGCGGCGGGATTTCACAAATCCTTTTTCAAATGCAATTTCAATGATATGTTTTTCGATCTCTTCAATAGCTACAGCGGGCTGGTTAATGGCCAGAACACAAGCACTTTCGCACGGGGCAGGACAAATGCGACCCGTGAATTCAGGAAAATTATTTGTTGAGTTCAAAATTTCATAGGCTTCTTTCCAATCTTTGCGATAAACAGCATCATTAAATTCAGGGATTATATTTCCCAACGGACAGCCATGGTGACAAAAAGGAACACCACAATTCATGCACCGGGCTGCTTGCTGGTTCAGCTTTTCATCAGAATATGGTTCAATGAATTCCCTGAAGTGTTTCAGCCTTTCCTCCACCGGTTTTTTGGCAGGGAGCTCTCTTGTAAATTCTAAAAAGCCTGTTGTCTTACCCATTTTCGTTAAAGTCAAAATTCAAAATTAAAAATTCAAAATAGGGATCCTCCGTTCAAGTTTTGAATTTTTACTTTCGTACCTTTTAATTATTGTTTTACCCGGGCTTTCAATTTATGCGATTGCAAAGCCTTTTTATAATCCTTTGGAAATACCTTGATAAAATTCTTCAATTGATTTTCAAAATCATTTAGAATAAATTTCGCCACGGTGCTCCCCGTATAACTATAATGTCGGGAGATCATTTGTTGCAATATCTGAGCATCGTCCGCATCAAGCGGATCAAGATCTATCATTTCCCGGTTACAGTTATCCGGAAACTTTCCCTTTACATCATACACATAGGCAATGCCGCCGCTCATGCCTGCGGCAAAATTTCTACCGGTATCTCCCAACACGACTACTCTTCCCCCCGTCATATATTCACACCCATGGTCGCCTACACTTTCAACCACCGCGTTTACTCCTGAGTTACGGACACAAAAACGTTCCCCGGCCTTGCCACGAATAAACGCTTCTCCGGACGTAGCGCCGTAAAACGCAACATTACCAATTATGATATTTTCTTCAGGGGTATAGTTCGCTTGTTTGGGCGGATATATAATAAGCCTTGCACCACTTAAACCCTTTCCAAAATAATCATTGGCATCTCCCTCCAGTTCCAGGGTAATTCCCTTTGTGTTGAAAGCAGCAAAACTTTGGCCTGCAGTACCCGTGAACTTAAAATGAAGCGTATCGGCAGGCAGACCCTCTCCGCGATATTTTTTTGTGATCTCATTAGAAAGAATTGTTCCTACTGTTCTGTCGGTATTTCTTATGTCGAACTCTTTGTAGACCTTTTGCTGATTCTCCAGGGCAGGTTTAGCTGCTTCAATTAATTTCCAATCCATTACTTCTTCGAGTGCATGATCCTGCGACTCTGAGCAATGCAGCCCGGTATATAGGGAGGCAGGCTCTTTATAAAGTATGGATGAAAGATCAAGCCTTCGATACTTCCAATGCCACACGTCTTCCCGCTGCTGAAGGCTGTCCACATGGCCGACCATTTCATTCACCGTTTTGAATCCAAGTTCGGCCATGATTTCGCGCAGCTCCTGTACAATGAACTTGAAAAAGTTTACCACATGATCTGCATTCCCGCTAAATCTTTTCCTCAACTCCGGATCCTGGGTTGCCACTCCAACGGGACAGGTATTCAAGTGACATTTGCGCATCAAAATACAACCTTCAACAACCAATGCAGCGGTCGCAATTCCCCACTCTTCAGCACCAAGCAGTGCTGCAATGGCAATGTCCCGTCCTGTTTTCATTTGTCCATCTGCCTGCACTACCACCCGACTACGTAACTTGTTTTTCACAAGTGTCTGATGAGTTTCCGCGAGGCCTAATTCCCACGGCAAGCCCGCATGGCGGATAGAGCTGATGGGCGACGCACCCGTTCCCCCGTCATGACCAGAGATCAATACGACGTCTGCTTTTGCTTTCGTTACACCCGCAGCAATTGTTCCCACGCCAGCCTTGCTTACCAACTTCACATTTATCCTTGCCCGGCGATTTGAATTTTTCAGATCATAGATTAACTGGGCTAAATCCTCAATAGAATAAATGTCGTGATGCGGCGGAGGAGAAATCAATCCCACTCCGGGAGTAGAGTGTCTCGTCCTGCCAATCCATTCATCTACTTTATGACCTGGCAACTGTCCCCCCTCGCCGGGTTTCGCACCCTGGGCCATTTTGATCTGGAGCTCATCCGCCTCAGTGAGATATAAACTAGTAACACCAAACCGCGCACTAGCTATTTGCTTGATGGCACTGCGCATATAATCTCCGTTTGGCAGTGGATCATATCTTCTTTCGTCTTCACCCCCTTCACCTGTATTGCTTTTTCCCCCAAGTCTATTCATGGCAATGGCCAAAGTTGTATGGGCCTCCCATGAAATAGATCCGAAACTCATCGCCCCGGTCGCAAATCGCTTGTAAATATTTTCGGCCGGCTCCACTTCATCAATGGAAATGGACGGGCGATTCTTTTTGAAATCAAGCAAACTGCGAAGGGTACAGGCTTTTTCGCCTTGTTCATTTACGAGCTTTGAGTATTTTTTAAAAGTATTGTAATCATTCATTCTTGTTGAGTACTGCAGCAAGTGAATGGTTTGTGGATTAAACAAATGAAACTCTCCATTTTTTTTCCATTGATAAATTCCACCAACCGGTAGTCGGTCAACAGTCGGTTCCTTTTTATTGAAGGCAACAAAATGTTTGGCTAAAATCTCCTGGGCTATTTCATCCAGCCCCATTCCCTGTATTCGCGACACCGTTCCTGTAAAATATTTATCAACTACTTCTTTGTTTAACCCGATGATCTCGAAGATCTGGGCTCCCTGGTACGACTGCAAAGTAGAGATGCCCATTTTGGAAAATACTTTCAGCAAACCTTCATTCACAGCCTTGATATAATTTTTCTTGAGTTCATCGTCGGTTAACTCAGTTTGCAACCTTCCGCTCTCTTTCATGTCACGAATAGACGAAAGGGCCAGGTAAGGATTAATCGCCGTCGCACCAAAACCGATCAGGCAGGCGAAATGATGCACTTCCCAGACGTCACCTGCTTCTGCAATAATACCCACTTTACCGCGCAGGCCCTTGCGAATAAGATGGTGATGCACGGCAGCGGTCGCTAATAACGAGGGCATAGGCGCGTGGTCGGAATCAATGGCACGGTCTTGCAGGATCAATACCTCGAAACCATCATCTACCGCATCAGTCGCATAGCGACAAAGACGGTCAAGACCGGCAGCCAATGAACCCGGTTTACCGTCGGCGCGAAAATAACATTGTAAGGTCTTTGCCTGGAATATCCCTGTGTCAATACTCCTGATCTTTTCCAGTTCGTGATTACCTAATACGGGATGCTTCAAAGCCACTGTATGACAAGTCAATTCATTTTCCTCCAGCATGCTTCCAACATTTCCAACAAAAGTTGCGAGACTCATGACTAATTTCTCACGAATAGGATCAATAGGAGGGTTTGTTACCTGGGCGAATAGTTGTTTAAAATACGAGGTTAAATGCTGCGGCTGATCGCTCAACACTGCCAATGGCGTGTCACTTCCCATCGAACCAACGGGTTCCTTTGCATCAAGTGCCATCGGCGCAATAATGGTATCGAGATCCTCTTTTGAATAGCCAAACGCCTTCTGATATTTGAAAACCTGCTCGTGCTCAAGATGAGTAAACATCACTCTTGGCTCCGGCAATTCATCCAAACGGATCTTATACTTATTCAGCCACTCACCATATGGCTTCTGAGAGCAAATTTTTTGCTTTAATTCATCATCACTTATAATGCGGCCCTGCTCCAGATCTACTACAAACATTTTTCCAGATTGCAATCTTCCTTTTTCTTTGATCATGGATGGATCAATCGGAAGTACCCCGGTTTCCGAGGCCATGATTACACGATCGTCGGTGGTAACACAGTAACGTGACGGCCGCAAGCCATTCCTGTCTAAAGTAGCCCCGATAATTTTTCCATCAGTGAAAGAAATAGAAGCAGGACCATCCCAGGGTTCCATCATCGACGCATGAAATTCATAAAAAGCTTTTTTAACAGGATCCATACCTTCATTACCATCCCAGGCCTCAGGGATCAGCATCATCATCACCATAGGCAATGAACGGCCCGTGAGCATCAGCAATTCGATCATATTATCCAGGCAGGCTGAATCGCTTTGATCACCGCTGATAATTGGCAATAACATCTCCATTTCCTGTCTCGAGAAATAGGGAGAGCTAAATCCCTGTTCGCTCGTCCTCAGCCAGTTTAAATTCCCCTGAAGCGTGTTGATCTCGCCGTTATGGGCAATGAAACGAAACGGTTGTGCCAGTTTCCACGAGGGAAACGTATTAGTAGCAAATCTTGAATGGATAAGGCCAAATGCGCTGACAACTCTTTTATTGGAAAGATCCGGAAAATACTCCCGAAGTTGCAAACTTGTTAGTTGGCCCTTGTAAACAATTGTTTTATAAGAAAGCGAGGCGATGTAAAAGCCAATGGCATCCTGTCTCACAGTGTTCCGAATGGTGTGCGATGCATAATTCCGAAGTACAAATAATTTCCTTTCAAAATCTTCGGGATTGGAAATGTGGTCGGGGCAAGCAATAAAAACCTGCTCAATTTCTGGTTCCACCGATAAAGCTGTCGCTCCGATTCCTTCTGCATTTACGGGCACTTTGCGATACCCGAGAATTTCCAGTCTCAATTTCTCTGCGGCGCGATTAAATATATCACGGCACTCTTCACGAAGCCGTATTTCGCGGGGAAAAAAGATAGTTCCGACTCCATATCTTCCAAAAGAGGGCAGGTGAAATCCGAGCCGGATAGACTCATCAAAGAAAAATTCATGAGGTATTTGAATCAAAATACCGGCGCCATCGCCTGTGTTGGCCTCACAACCACAGGCGCCCCTGTGCTCCATGTTCTCAAGAATAGTGAGTGCATCGGCGACGTGCTGATGCGATTTGTGCCCCTTTATATTGGCAACAAAACCAATTCCGCAGGAATCATGTTCAAACGAAGGGTGATATAAACCGACATTGCTCGCCATGCAGGATATACTTTTTAAAATAATTATAATAATATTTAGTCAGCCAGGATCAGTCCCTGGTTTCATACAGCAAGCAACACGTTTGAAAATACTAAAGGTTTTTTACAGGATTGAAAAACTTGTCATTACTTATCCACACAAAACCGTTCCCCTTTTAGACCAGGTAACCAAACATTTTATCGTCTTTATTGATCTCGGAAAAATCAATATGATGGCTTTTCATTTTTTCCATCAGCGCTTTATAGTCTTTTTTATATTTCAGCTCGATCCCAATCAATGCCGGCCCACTTTCTTTATTTGTCTTTTGCATGTATTCAAACCGGGTGATGTCGTCGTTTGGCCCCAACACATGGTTCACAAATTCCTTTAACGCGCCCGGTCTTTGCGCAAAATTCACAAGGAAATAATGTTTCAACCCTTCATATTGGAGGCTGCGTTCTTTTATTTCCGGCATGCGATCAATATCATTGTTGCTACCGCTCAGTATGCAAACGACATTTTTCCCTTTAATTTCCTCTGTGTAATCATCCAATGCTGCAATGGACAACGCCCCGGCCGGTTCGACCACGATGGCATCTTCATTATACAATTGTAAAATAGTTGAGCATACCCTGCCCTCCGGTACGAGGTGCATATCGTCTAAGACTTCTTTGCAAATCGAAAACGTCAGATCGCCTACTCTTTTCACAGAAGCGCCGTCTACAAAGCGATCGATGTTTTCCAAGGTAACGGGATGTCCCGCACGCATAGCCTCAAGCATGGAAGGCGCACCTTCCGGTTCAAGCCCAATGATCTTTGTTTTGGGCGAATAAGTTTTAAAGCAACTGCCGACACCGGAGCCCAATCCTCCGCCACCGACAGGCACAAACAAATAATCGATATCAGTTTTGTCTTCCAGAATTTCTATCGCTACGGTTCCCTGTCCTTCGATAATCCGGGGTTCTTCAAACGGGGGAATAAAAGTCATCTCATTTTTTTCCGTGAAGTTCTTCGCTGCGACCGCACAATCGTCGAATGTGTCACCTACAAGTTTTATCTCCACATACTCCTCACCAAACATTTTTGTTTGATTAACTTTTTGCCTCGGGGTAATGATGGGCATAAACACAACCCCTTTTGTATTGAGTTTTTTACAACTGTAAGCAAAGCCTTGTGCATGATTGCCTGCACTGGCACAGACAACACCTCTTTCTAACTGCTCCTTCGACAGGCTGCTCATCATATTGTAGGCGCCCCGCAGTTTATAGGAACGGACAACCTGCAAATCCTCTCTTTTCAGGAAAATATTGCACTTGTATTTGCGCGAGAGATTATGATTGAATTGCAGCGGCGTTCTGTTCACAATCTCTTTCAATCGCAAGGCAGCCTGGTGGAAATGAAATATCATTCCACTAGTTTCCTGCACTTGTTTGCTATTTAACGTTTTCACTTCCATTGTACTTCCAATGATTATCCTATTGACTCCGATTTTAACGTTTGTTTCCTGAATGTCTCTTTTGTTGATGAGCCAGACGCTGTTGCAGAAGAATGCGTTGCTGACGGTTGATTCTCCGGCCTCAGGCTCCTCACCGTTTTACCCGCCTGCCACAACTCACTTTCGCGAAGCTCTTTTAATTCAGCTTCGAGCTTTTCCCGGTAGTCTGCCTGGGAGTTAGAATCAATGGAACGCTGGGATTCTTTACCAGCGGCCACACTTTCGTAGAGCTCATTGAAAACAGGCAGTGTTACATCACGAAACTTTTTCCACCAGTCTAAAGCGCCGCGTTGCGCAGTTGTTGAACAATTTCCATACATCCAGTCCATGCCGTTTTCGGCCACCAATGGCATCAGCGATTGAGTGAGTTCCTCAACCGTTTCATTAAAGGCTTCAGAAGGACTATGTCCCCTGGAGCGAAGGACTTCATATTGGGCTGCAAAAATTCCCTGAATAGCTCCCATCAGCGTTCCTCGTTCGCCCGTAAGATCAGAATATACCTCTTTCTTAAAATCTGTTTCGAACAGATAACCGCTCCCAATAGCGATGCCGAGTGCGGCGACCCTTTCAAATGCCCGACCCGTGGCATCCTGGAAGATGGCGTATGAACTATTTAATCCCCTGCCCTGCAAAAACATCCTGCGCAAAGAGGTACCGGAACCTTTGGGCGCTACTAAAAACACATCCACATCTTTGGGGGGCACAATAGCTGTTTGATGACTAAATGTGATGCCAAAGCCATGAGAAAAATACAAGGCTTTGCCCTTCGTTAAATATTTCTCAACCGTGGGCCACATTTTAATTTGCGCCGCATCGCTCAGCAAATAGCAAATTATGGTTCCTTTCTCCAAAGCCTCTTCTATTTCAAATAAGCTTACACCCGGAATAAAACCATCTCGAACCGCTTTATCCCAGCTCTTGGAATTCTTTCTCTGGCCTACAATTACACTAATGCCGTTATCGCGTTGGTTCAACGCCTGCCCCGGTCCCTGAACGCCATAACCGATCACGGCCACGATTTCATTTTTCAAAACTTCTTGCGCTTTGGCGAGCGGAAACTCTTCACGAGTTACTACATTTTCTTCCACTCCACCGAAATTTAACTTTGCCATGTTGTATTGTTTTAGTTTATAGTTTGGATTTTTATTTGATCATCGTTGTTAAGCGCCTATGACCTTTTCTCAATACCACAATTGTGAAATTTTTCGGGCGCAGTCTTCCAAAAAACTTGCGTCTTCACTATCAAAAGCATTTAATGTTTCATCCTCTACATCTATTGTTCCAAGTATTTCATTGTCATTTTTGTCAAATATGGGCACGACGATCTCGGACTTTGTATTTGTAAACGTTAACAGATAATCTTCGTCCTTATCAATATCATTAACAATAACGGTGCTCTTTTTCGCGATAGCTCTTCCATTCAAACCTTTATCTTTCGGAAAGGATGGAATAGCCGGCTCAGACCTGCCGGCACATGAAATCATTTTGATCTCATCATTTGTAATGTCATAAAGTCCGACCCAGGAGTATCCCTTTGCCAGGCGAATTTTATCAGAGATCATCTTTGCTTTCTCCTGGCGCGAATTTCCTCCAGCTAATATTTCACTAAAGGATATTTCCATATTACATGCTGAAAATTTTTTCGTTCTCGTTTAAAAACTCGTTTTCTATAACTTCTTCACTGGGCTGATGCTCTTCGAACTCTTTTAGTTTTTCATGAAAGCCATGGCTCGATTTAATGATCGCGACCCTTGCACTCCTCACGAACTCAATTAATCCATAGGGCTCCAGCGCCCTGATCAATCCATCGATCTCTTCACGATGACCGCTCGTTTCAAATACGATATAATCCGTGCGGATGGCAACGGCCCGGGCACCATATTCACGAAGCAATCGCTCGACCTTTACTTTTTCTGCAATGACATCTGTTGGCACCTTATACAAGGCCAGTTCCTGCCACACTATTTCTTCATTGGTGTTGTAATATGCTTTCAGCACTTCAACTTGCTTTTCAATCTGGCGGCAAAGTTTACGTACCACATCTTCCGTTTCGTTGATCACGATCGTAAAGCGATGAACGCTATCAATCTCAGAAGGAGAAGTGTTCAAACTTTCAATATTGATTTTCCTTCTCGAAAAAATAATCGCGATCCGGTTCAGCAATCCGATCTGGTTTTCCGTGTAAACATTTATTGTATATTCCTGCTTGGTCATGAGTCAAAAGTTAAAAGTCAAAGATTGATTCTTTCATTTCAATCGTATTTCCGCCACGCTGCATCCCTGCGGCACCATGGGAAACACATTGTTTTCTTTTCCAACCATTACTTCTAATAAATAGGGCCCCTGATGATTTATCATTTCCGTCAAGGCCTGGTTTAGTTCCTCCCTTTTTGACACCTGCCGGCCATCTATGTGGTAACCTTTGGCCACCTGAACAAAATCGGGGCTGGAAATATCAACAAAAGAATATCTTCTATCATGGAATAATTGCTGCCATTGCCTTACCATTCCAAGAAAATTATTATTTAAAATGATCAGTTTTACGTCTATCTGGCTTTGCATGATCGTTCCTAATTCCTGTATCGTCATCTGAAAACCACCGTCCCCGATGATTGCAATGACGGTTCTCTCCGGCGCCCCGAACTTGGCGCCAATGGATGCGGGCAGAGCAAAACCCATAGTCCCCAACCCGCCGGAAGTGATATTACTTTTTGTTTGATTAAATTTTGCATAACGACACGCTACCATCTGGTGCTGACCAACGTCAGTAACAATAACTGCATCCCCATGGGTTAATTCATTCAACAATTTGATCACTTCTCCCATGGTAAGCGATTCACCGGTTGGATTTAATTCCGGGACAATGCATGTTTCTTCCTCCTCCTTCATAAAATCCCGAAAGCGTTGCAGCCATTGAGGATATGTCTTTTGTTCTATTAATTCAGTAAGCAGAGGTAACGTTTCCTTGCAGTCACCCCAAACCGGAACCGTCGTCTTTACATTCTTATCGATTTCCGCCGGATCAATATCAAGATGAATGATTTTCGCCTGTTTGGCATATTTGTCCAAACGACCTGTAACGCGATCATCGAATCGCATCCCTACTGCGATGAGCACATCACATTCATTCGTTAATACATTGGGCCCATAATTACCATGCATGCCCAACATTCCCACTGCCATTGGATGATCCGTAGGAATCGCACTCATACCCAAAATCGTCCACGCAGCGGGTAGTCCTCCCTTTTCAATAAATTTTTTGAACTCCTTCTCAGCCCTGCCCAGAATGACTCCTTGCCCAAAAATGACAAATGGCCTCTGAGCTTCATTAATAAGTTTGGCCGCTTCTTCCACATATTGTTTCCTGACAATTGGTTTCGGCCGGTAGCTTCTTATGTGATCCGACCTTCTATATTCACTATAGTCAAATTTTTGTAATTGCGCGTTCTTGGTAATATCGATAACAACAGGACCCGGCCTGCCGCTTTTTGCGATATAGAATGCTTTTGCCAAAACGGAAGGAATTTCGGTTGCGTCGGTCACCTGGTAATTCCATTTGGTAACTGGCGTGGTAATATTAATGACGTCAGTTTCCTGGAAGGCATCCGTGCCAAGCAAATGAGCATATACTTGTCCGGTTACACATACAACCGGCGTGCTATCGATCATGGCATCTGCGAGGCCCGTCACAAGATTCGTTGCCCCCGGACCGCTTGTCGCAAATACCACTCCTACCTTGCCCGAAGTGCGGGCGTAACCTTGCGCAGCATGTATGGCTCCCTGCTCATGTCGAACAAGAATATGGTTTATTTTATCTGCATAGTCATACAAAGCATCGTAAATAGGCATGATGGCGCCTCCGGGGTAGCCAAAAATGGTATCTACTTTTTCAGCCGTTAACGCTTCCATCACAGCTTCGCTCCCGGAGATGTTAACACCGCCGGCGGCTGACTTCGAAGATTTCTGTTCCTTTGAAGTTGCTTTTATCTTTTGTAGTGTTTCCATTTTTCTTTTTTATTGATCAACCAGGAATATTATTAGATTAACCCCCGATTACTATTCATCTGTCACACATCCTTCCGCTGCAGTCTTCACCTGTTTTGCATATTTATATAGAATTCCATTCTTTACTTTTAATGCCGGCTGCTTCCAATTCTTTTTTCTCCTGTTTATCTCTTCCTCAGAAACTTTTAGCGTGATCGTATTTTTGGTGGCATCAATTTCTATAACATCATTGTCCTTTACTATCCCGATCAACCCGCCATCAAAAGCTTCCGGCGTAATATGTCCTACCACAAATCCATGGGTGCCTCCGCTAAATCTTCCATCGGTAATCAATGCCACTGAATTTCCCAGCCCGGCACCGATGAGCGCAGCCGTAGGCTTTAACATTTCAGGCATGCCCGGCGCACCTTTTGGTCCAACATTTCTAATCACAACCACGTCACCCGTTTTTATTTTACCTGTATTAATGCCGTTGATCAACTCAAATTCTCCGTCAAACACCCTTGCCGTTCCCTCAAATCTTTCCCCTTCTTTCCCCGAAATCTTCGCCACACTGCCACCGGAGGCCAGGTTACCATATAGAATCTGTAAATGCCCCGTTGATTTCAAAGGCTTTTCTAACGGATGAATTATCTTTTGTGATGCAAAATCCAGTTCAGGCGCATCAGCTAAATTCTCGGCGATTGTTCTACCAGTCACCGTAAGACAATCACCGTACAACAAACCATTTTTTAATAAATACTTCATCACAGCAGGAACGCCCCCATATTGGTGAAGATCCTGCATCAGGTATTTCCCGCTGGGTTTGAAATCGGCAAGCACCGGGATTTTGTCACTGATCCTTTGGAAATCATCCTGCGTTAGTTCGATTCCAACACTTTTGGCCATAGCGATCAAATGCAATACGGCGTTTGTTGAGCCACCGAGTATCATGACCACAGTGATCGCATTTTCAAATGCCCTTCCTGTCATGATAGCAGAGGGTCTAATATCTCTTTCAAGAAGCAGGCGCATGGCGGACGCGGCCGCAGTACATTCCCTTTTCTTCTCTTCACTTATGGCTGGATTCGAGGAAGAAAAAGGCAAGCTCATCCCCAATGCCTCAATCGCGCTTGCCATTGTATTGGCGGTATACATCCCTCCACAGGCACCAGCGCCCGGACAGGAATGTTGAACAATGCGTTTAAAGTCTTCATCATTGAGTTGCCCTGCTATTTTTTTACCCAATGCTTCGAAGGCCGAAACAATATTCAGGTCCTCACCCTTGTAGTGACCCGCAGCAATTGTTCCGCCGTATACCATGATTGAAGGTCGATTCAGCCTTCCCATGGCTATAACAGAGCCAGGCATGTTTTTGTCACAGCCCGGCACAGCGATCAAACCATCATAATATTGTGCGCCACAGACCGCCTCAATAGAATCGGCAATAATGTCACGGCTTACCAGCGAATATCTCATTCCATCAGTTCCCATGCTCATCCCGTCACTTACGCCAATCGTGTTGAAGATAAGACCCACCAGTTCATTATCCCACACAGCTTGTTTTATGATCTTTGCCAGCTCGTTCAGATGCATGTTACAAGTATTGCCATCATATCCCATGCTCACGATTCCAACCTGGGCTTTTTTCATATCATCATCCGTCAGCCCGATTCCATACAGCATGGCTTGGGCAGCAGGCTGAGTGACATCCTGTGTAATCGTTTTTGAATATTTATTTAGTTCCGCCATTCTATATTCTGTTAGCTTTATCAGCGGGCTGCTTCAGTTTTTAATAACTGCGCCACGCCAATATTTGCGTCATCCCCGTTTTTTTCACGAATTAAATTCTTATAGGCCTTCTGTATCACGTATCCGAACGACTCTTCCCATTTGAACTTAAAAGGAATATTGTCCAGGGATTCTAATCCCACAATTTCGGCAGCCGTACCGCAGTAAAAGCAGCAGTCAGCGGCATGCATATCTCCGGGCTTGAAAAATTTTTCTTCAACACGTATGTTCAATTCAAGACATTGCTCAATAACCGTTGCCCTGGTGATGCCAGGAAGAATATTTCCTTTTGCAGGCGTATACAATACTCCGTCTTTCTCAAAAAAAACATTGGCACCCGGGCCTTCGGCGACATAACCATTCATATCAGTCAATAAAGCCTCGTCAAAACCATTGGCCTTTGCTTCATAGCTGGCTAAAATAGAATTGACGTAATGGCCTGACGCCTTTGCCAGGATTTTAAAACCCCTGGGATTTGGCCGCTCAAACGAGGAGGTCATCACCCTTATCAATTTGTCTCCCAAAAACAAAGGCATTTCCCAGGCAGCCATTACGAAATGAGACTTATCATTCTTGTTGAAGCTCATGTTAGCCGGGCCATATACAAGCGGTCGGATATAAGCATCTTGCAAATTATTTTTCTGTAAGAGCTCATACGTGACATCAATTAATTCCTCCACGCTATAATTGAACGGAATGCTTAAAGCGTCCGTGGAATATCTCAATCGTTGATAGTGTTCTGCGGCTTTGAAAATTTTCGTTTTGCCTGCTTCAGTCCTGTACGAGCGGATACCCTCGAAAGCTGAATACCCATAGTGCAAAGACTGGGTATAGAGATCAACCTTCGCTTCGGTTGCCTTTATAAATTCCCCATCTGAATAAACAATCGTGTTATGGTTATAATAATTCATGACTGCTGTTATAAAAAAGAAACCCGCCTGTCAGAGGCGGGTTTTATATTTTTCTGTTAATTACTATTTAAACACCACCTCCGGTTAAAGAAGATATAATAATGACAACCACAATAATAATTTGGCTTGCTATGAGAGCTGCATTATTTATCCTTCTGTTCATGAAGCGATGTATGTTTTTGTAAATATACACCCGCTATTTTAAAAAAAGAACTAAAGAACCCCGATTTTTCATAAAGACGCAGGATGAGCAGCTTAAAGAGGATTAAGACGATACGACCTCGCATCCCCGATTCCTCCCCACCTGAATACTTCAAAACTCTTCAACCATTCTGTAAACCAGTTCTAAATTATCGTCGACTTTCTCAATTCGATATTTTCCTTTTTCACCGACGCAGGAATTTTTCCATTGACGTAATCAGTGATCAACTCACCGATGGTAGAAGTGAAATAGAAATTCACCGGGTCAAGGTCCTTTGTCACGAAACTGTTTGATAATGTCCAGTTCACCGCTTCCCGAATAAGCACCGCTTCTTTCCCCATTCCCAAATATTCGATCATCATGGCCGCCGATAAGATGGAACCTATCGGGTTTGCGATGTCCTTTCCCGCCGCCGCTGGATATGATCCATGAATAGGCTCAAACAATACAGTGCCACTACCGACCGAAGCAGAGGGTAGTAAGCCCAAAGAACCACTCAACACGCTTGCCTCATCACTGATAATATCGCCGAACATGTTTTCTGTAAGGATAACATCAAATTGTTTAGGATTCAGGATAATCTGCATCGCCGCATTATCAACAAACATATAGTCTACTTTCACATCAGCATACAGGCTGGCCACTTCCTGCACTGTCTTTCTCCATAGTCTTGATGTTTCTAAAACGTTAGCCTTATCAACCAGTGTTAATTTTTTTCTTCTTTCGGGCTTCTGAGCAAATTGAAAAGCGAGATGGGCAATTCTTTCTATCTCTCCTTTTGAATAAGTGCATTCGTCAAGAGCACTGTTTCCGTCTTCTGCCAGCTCTTTTTTGCCGAAATAAATCCCACCGGTCAGTTCGCGGAAGATGATAAAATCAACTCCCTCGAGATTCTTATTTTTCAATGGCGATAAATGGTGTAACGAAGGGTACGTGTTCACGGGACGGATATTGGCAAACAACTGCAGAGACTTCCTTAGTTTCAGTAACCCCTGCTCCGGCCTGATCTTCGCAGCAGGATCGTTATCATACTTAGGGTGCCCTATTGCTCCAAAAAGAATGGCATCGCTGTTGAGACAGGCTTCAATTGTCTCATCGGGCAGAGGATTGCCGGTCTTGTCAATAGCGTCAGCACCCATCAAACAATAGGTATATTCAAACTCGTGGTGAAATTTCTCAGTTACTGCATTCAGTATTTTTATCGACTGCCTGGTTACTTCCGGGCCGATGCCGTCGCCTTCTATTACTACGATGTTTTTTTTCATTTGAATGTCAATTGCAAGCTTCAGGCTCCAAGCTATAAGCCACAAGCCGTTGGCGTGAAGCTGTCAGCTTATAGCTGTTGTTCAAATTCTTCTATTTGTGGTTTGATGCTCAATAAGTAATCAATATCATCATATCCATTCAGCAAACAGGTCTTTTTATATCCGTTAATGTCAAACCTTTCCTGCTCATGTATCGAAAGAATTTTAATAGTCTGTTGTTCCAGGTTCACTTCGATCTCTGTTTTGGGATTCTTTTCTACCGAGGTAAAAATTTTCTGCAAAAAATCCTCACTCACCTGCACGGGCAATAAAAAATTATTCAGTGCATTGTTTTTAAAAATATCGGCAAAAAAACTACTGACAACCACATCGAACCCTGCATCCTTGATCGCCCAAGCCGCATGTTCCCTGGAAGAACCACAACCAAAATTTTTTGCCGCCACTAAAATTTTACCTGAATAAGCCGGATCGTTCAACACAAAATCTTTTTTCGGCTGATTCTCATCGTCATGATTATATCTCCAGTCACGGAAAAGATTTTTGCCAAATCCTTCGCGGCTCGTCGCCTTGAGAAAACGGGCAGGAATGATCTGGTCAGTGTCTACATTCTCCATCCTCAATGGAACAACGGTAGAGCGAACGATATTTATATTCTTATTCATCTAGTTTAGCTCTTTTACGTGACTGCTTAAATGTTCTCTAACATCGCCTACTTCGCCGGTTATGGCTGCCAGTGCAGCTGTCAACGGGCTTGCCAAAAATGTCCTGGCATTTGGTCCTTGTCTTCCTTCAAAATTTCGATTGCTTGTGCTAACACAATATTTACCTGCCGGAATCTTATCTTCATTCATTCCGAGGCACGCCGAGCAGCCTGGCTGGCGCAATTGAAACCCTGCCTCTTCAAAAATTTTGTCAATGCCTTCCTCAATAGCTTGTTTTTCCACCTGCTTGCTACCCGGAACAATCCATACCTGTACATCATCCGCTTTCTTTTTCCCTTTCACAAACCCTGCTACCATTCTCAGGTCCTCAATTCTTGAATTAGTACAACTGCCGATGAAAACATAATCCACTCTTTTACCTTTCATATTGACGCCGGGTTGAAGACCCATATAGTGAACCGATTTCTCGAATGATGCTTTTTCTTTTTCATCTATTTCGCTTAACGAAGGAACGTGCCCCGTAATACCAACTCCCATGCCCGGGTTTGTGCCATAGGTGATCATGGGCTCGATATCTACTGCATCAATGAAAATTTCCCTGTCAAATTTTGCATCAGTATCGGAATACAGCTCTTTCCATTCGGCTAGTTTTTGATCCCACTCTTTTTCTGACGGAGCAAACTTTCTTCCTTTTAGATAATCAAATGTTGTTTGATCCGGAGCGATCATTCCTCCCCTGGCGCCCATTTCAATACTCATGTTGCAAATTGTCATCCGCGCCTCCATTGAAAGGGAGCGGATTGCGGACCCGGCATACTCAACAAAATAGCCGGTAGCGCCGCTTGCAGAAATTTTAGAAATGATATAAAGAATGATGTCTTTACTCACCACACCTTTTTGCAACTCACCCTCCACATTTATGCGCATCAACGCAGGTTTTGTTTGCAGTAAACATTGGGTTGCCAAAACCATTTCAACCTCGCTGGTACCGATGCCAAAAGCAATCGCTCCAAAGGCACCATGGGTTGAAGTATGACTATCACCGCAAACGATGGTGATGCCGGGTTGTGTGATGCCCAGCTCGGGGCCTATAACATGTACGATGCCCTGGAACGGGTGTCCAAGGCCATATAATTCGATGCCGTGCTCTGCGCAATTTTGCTTTAAAGCTTCAACCTGGCGACGACTCAATTCTTCCCTGATAGGCAAATGCTGATTTAACGTCGGCACATTGTGATCAGCCGTGGCAATAGTCTGTGAAGGGCGAAAAACCCTGATTCCCCTTTTGTTTAATCCCGTAAATGCCTGGGGGCTTGTGACCTCATGAATGAAATGTCTATCGATGTATAAAACAGACGGACCTCCTGCGATTTGCCTAATGACATGTTTCTCCCAGATCTTATCAAATAGTGTTTTTGCCATTTCTAATTTCGAATACTTCATTTAATAATTTCCACACAAAGGACGAGACAAAAGGTTGAACGGTAATGGACAACCTGCTAACATCATCACACCACCTCCACGGTGTGTTTTTCAGCCAATGACTGAAGATCCCCATCTTCAACTTCCTTCTTCCTGTCAGCTACTTTCAAAAACTCATCATACAATACATCAATATCGTTGCGGTTGTAATTATAACCCAATTTCAAAAAGCGATGAGCCAATGCGCTACGCCCGCTGCGTGCTGTAAGTACGATCTTTGATCCATCGGCTCCCACTTCTTCGGGATTAATAATCTCATAATTGATCGCATTTTTCAGGAAACCATCCTGGTGAATACCCGAAGAGTGCGCAAAAGCATTGCTTCCAACAATTGCTTTATTAGGTTGAACGGGCATTCGCATCGTTTCAGAGACCAGCCGACTGATCGGATTTAGTTTTTGTGTTTTGATATCCGTATGATATCCTAAGTCATAATGCTGCTTAATGATCATGACCACTTCCTCGAGCGAAGTATTACCTGCCCTTTCACCAAGCCCATTGATGGTGCATTCGATTTGCCTGGCCCCGCTGATGACCCCGGAAATGGAATTGGCCGTTGCCAAACCTAAATCATTATGGCAATGACATGAAATAACAACCTTATCAATATTTGGAACATGGTTTATCAGCCACGCAATCTTTTCACCATACTGGTAAGGCAGGCAGTAACCGGTGGTGTCGGGGATATTCACAGTGGTAGCACCTGCTGCAATAACGGCCTCAATTACTGTTGCTAGGTAATCATTGTCAGTTCTCCCGGCATCCTCTGCATAGAATTCAACGTTGTCAGTAAATTTCCGGGCCCATTTCACACATTGGATAGCCCTTTGTAAAATTTCCTCCCTTGTAGAGTTGAATTTCGTTTTTATGTGATGATCCGATGTGCCGATACCTGTATGTATCCTTGGGTTAACGGCGTATTTCAACGCCTGCGCAGCCGTCACGATATCCTTTTCTACTGCGCGGCTTAAACCACAAACGGTTGCATTTTTTATAACCCTTGCGATCTGCGTAACTGATTCAAAATCTCCGGGCGACGAAATCGGAAACCCCGCTTCGATGATATCGACGCCAAGGTCCTCGAGAGCCAGAGCCAATTCAATTTTTTCATTGGTATTTAATTTGCACCCGGGCACCTGCTCGCCATCACGGAGAGTGGTATCGAAAATGAAAACTTTATCGGAACTCATAGTAAAAGATTGTAAGGACCAGATAAAACTTGCAGGCTTCTGCCCCTCCACCATCTTTTTGGACAGGAGCCGTTACCTCATAAGATCATAAACAGCCTGCCTTTCGAAGTTATTCAAGACCAGCGGGTTGATGAAACCAAAATGAAACAAGTTTTACGTAACTTACGGGTTGTTATACAGCTCGAAGAGCTTGATAATAAAGGGGTTTAAACATTCTTAATTACGATGCCCAACCGCTCTACAGATGCCTTGTTTCAACTAATAAAGTCGCTGGAAAAGTCGGAAAAAAGGAATTTCAAGCTATACGTTAAACGAAATTCCTCCAGTGAGAACCTAAAAATTGTTCAGCTTTTCGACGCGCTTGATAAGCTTGATCAATATGACGAAGAGCAACTTCTGAGGAAAAATAAGTCCATCAGGAAACAACAGCTTTCCAACATAAAGGCTCATTTATATAAACAAATTCTTTCAAGTCTGCGCCTTATTAAGGATGAAAATAATATAGACATACAACTGCATGAACAGATGGATCACGCCCGCATTCTTTTTAACAAAGGCCTCTATCTGCAGAGTCTTAAGATTCTTGAAAAGATGAAAGAGATCGCAAAAAGCAATGAACAGCTCACCTACCTGCAGCAGGCTTTATTCTTTGAGAAAAAAATAGAGGGACTTTTCATTACGCGAAGCATGCGTGAAAAAGCGGAGCAGCTCTCAAAAGAATCCAATGAAACGAACTCACAGTTATCGCTTGTCAACAGGTTTTCAAATTTATCGCTTCAGCTCTATGGTTGGTATATAAACCACGGGCATGCCAGGAGCGAAAGAGAGGTAGATGAGTTAAAAAAATTCCTCGAAGACAATTTACCGGAAGAAACAAAAAATGCGCGTGGATTTTATGAGCGGCTTTATCTCTATCAATCGTATTGTTGGTATGCATTTATTCGCCAGGATTTTTTACAATATTATCGTTACACGCAAAAGTGGGTTGATTTGTTTACTGAACATCCACACATGTTTGAAATTGAAACCGCCCACTATATAAAAGGAATGCACAACTTGATGGGAGCTCATTTTGATCTCCGGAATGCAAGAAAGTTACAGGAATCAATCGGTGAGTTTGAAAAATTTTCCCATCGCAAGGTTGTCAAAGGAAATGATATCAACCATATATTGGTGTTTGTTTACCTGACCACGGCAAGAATCAATAACTATTTTCTTGAAGGAAACTTTTCGGAGGGCTTGAAGCAGATCCCTCACATAGAAGAAAAATTAAAAGAACATGAACTGTTTCTTGACAGGCATCGCATTCTCGTATTTTATTACAAAATTGCCTGTCTTTACTTTGGGGCAGGAAAAAATGAAAAAGCCATTCAATATTTAAATAAGATCATTAACTGGAAGGTTGATCTGCGCACCGATCTCCAGTGCTATGCCCGCTTGCTGCATTTAATTGCGCATTATGAACTGGGCAATTTCGATTTGTTAGAATACCTTACAAAATCGGTTTATCGCTTCATGGCAAAAATGGAAAGCCTCAGCGCGGTTGAAGAAGAAATGTTCCATTTTTTACGCCGTTCATTCCAGGTGAATGCGCACGCACTGAAGCCGGAATTTGAAAGACTATTGGAAAAATTAAAGAGATATGAAAACAATCCGTTGGAGACAAGAGCTTTCTCTTATCTTGACGTGATCTCGTGGCTCGAGAGCAAGATCAATAATGTGCCAGTACAAGACGTGATCAGGGATAAATATTTACAAAGCAGGAAGAAGTAAACTGATTCCCGCACTTGTTCGCATCGCGCTAAGAGCTGCTGGTTGATATTTAAAGCCGACCTGTCGTTTACCGCATTTTTTTCCTCCTTTGAAATGAGCTTGCTCCCTACCTTTTCAGTTTTCGGGAAAAACCAGGTTCATAATCATTGCTTACCTTGAAGTAAATCTCATAAACATGACGAAATACTTGTGTCTGCTGTTCTTTTACCTTTTAGATTTTTCATTTTCCGAATGTTCCGACGCGCAGGCCTTTGACTCAAGTTTCTTCAACATGATGCATTGGCGTTGTATCGGGCCGTATCGGGGAGGAAGAACAGTTGGAGCCGTTGGCGTGCCACAACAACCCAATGTATTTTATATCGGCGTAAATAATGGCGGGGTTTGGAAAACGACAGACTATGGCAGAACGTGGTTTCCTATTTTTGATGACCAACCAACGGGTTCGATTGGCGATATTATTGTTTCTCCTTCCAATCCCAATGTAATTTATGTTGGAAGTGGAGAAGGAATTCAGAGGCCCGATCTTTCGGTTGGCAATGGAATTTACAAATCAAGCGATGCGGGAAAAACCTGGATGCATCTTGGGTTAGATGATGCGCAACAGATAGGTGGATTGGCGATTGATCCCACGAGTGAGAACCGCCTTTTTGTTGCCGCACTTGGTCATCCTTACGGACCCAATACCGAGCGAGGTGTATACAGAACATTGGACGGAGGAAAAACCTGGGATAAAGTTTTGTACAAGGATGAGAATACAGGTGCTGTCCAAGTGGCAATCGATCCTAAAAATTCGGATATCATTTATGCGGATCTGTGGGCCGGCAGACAGGGGCCCTGGGAGAATGGCGCATGGAATGGGCCGGAAAGTGGATTATTCAAATCAACTGATGGGGGCACAACATGGAAAAAATTAACCAATGGACTACCTACTGCGGAGCAGGGATTGGGTAGGATCGGTTTCGCCATTGCACCCACTGATCCAAACCGGATTTACGCAACAGTTGAATCTCCAAAATTCGGGGGAGTTTATCGCAGCGATGATGCCGGTGAATCCTGGAAATTTTTGACCAATGATAACCGTTACTTTGGACGATCGAGTGATTTTGCTGAATTAAGGGTTGACCCGGTAAATGAAGACATTCTTTATAGTGCGAATGTTGTTACCTGGAAATCTGTAGACGGAGGTAAGACATGGAATGCTTTTCGCGGAGCGCCGGGTGGCGATGACTATCACCGTATCTGGATCAATCCAAACAATAGCAACATTATCTTAATTGCCAGCGACCAGGGCGCTATTATTACGGTAAATGGAGGAGAAACATTTTCGTCCTGGTACAATCAACCCACAGCGCAGTTCTATCATGTAAGCACCGACAATGCTTTTCCATATAATGTTTATGGCGGTCAACAGGAAAGCGGTTCAGCCGGAGTTGCATCAAGAAGTAATGATGGACAAATTACTTTTCATGAATGGCACCCGGTCGGCGTAGAAGAGTACGGATATGTTGCCGCCGATCCCCTTGATCCAAATATTATTTACGGAGGCAAGATCACGAAGTATGATAAACGAACGGGACAAGTTCAGAACATTTCACCAGAACCGGCGCGCGGTGGTAAATATCGTTTTCTGAGAACAGCACCTGTTCTATTTTCCCCCATCGATCCTAAGACTTTATACTTTTCCGGGAATGTTTTATTCAAAACAAGAGATGGAGGAAACAGCTGGCAGGTCATAAGCCCCGATCTTACGAGAGAGAATTGGGATATACCCGCCAGTGTTGGGATTTATGCAACAAACGAACTGAAAACAATGCCCAGACGCGGAGTGATCTACACAGTAGCCCCATCCGTCAAAGACATCAATATCATTTGGGCAGGAACTGACGATGGTTTGATCCATGTAACAAGAGACGGGGGCAAGTCCTGGAAAAATGTAACGCCGCCTGCAATTACTTCCTGGAGCAAAGTCTCGATGATGGAGGCGGGGCACACGGATGTGAACATTGCCTATGCAGCTGTCAACCGGATACGGTGCGACGATATGCGTCCGCATATCTATAAAACAAGCGATGCAGGCAGAACCTGGAAAGAGATAATTAATGGACTACCGAATGACCCGATCAACGTCGTTCGTGAAGATCCAAAAACAAAAGGGTTATTATTTGCGGGAAGCGAGAGAACTGTGTACGTTTCCTTTGATGATGGGGAACACTGGCAAGGCCTGCGACTGAACATGCCGGCCACTTCAATAAGAGACCTGGTGATCAAGGATGATGACCTTGTTGTCGGCACGCACGGCAGAGGTTTCTGGATTTTGGATGATATCACACCGCTACGACAATTAAATGATCAAACAATTAAACAATCAGTCATTTTTTATAGACCCCAAACTGCGACGCGTGTACGCTGGGATATGTGGACTGATACGCCATTGCCGCAGGAAGAACCCGCGGGACAAAATCCTCCTGATGGAGCGATTATAGATTACTATTTGAATGAAAATGCAAAAGAGGTTTCCATTGACATCATGGACTCAAAAGGAAAGTTAATCAGGCATTATAGCGATCATGATTCGATGTACAAAGTGCCACCTGTAAACATTCCCCTGTATTGGATCAGGCCACAACTTTTAGTGTCAGCAGAAAAAGGTTCGCACAGATTTCTATGGGATATGCACTATACGCCGTTAAATATTCCTCCGTCGTATCCCATCTCTGCTATTTATAAAAACACGCCTCCGGCAGAAACGTCTCCCTGGGTCATGCCGGGAAATTATACAGTAGCACTAACCGTCGATGGAAAAAGATTCACTCAACCTCTCCTGATAAAAATGGATCCCCGGGTAAAAACTTCAATGGCTGATCTTCAAAAACAGCACGATCTTTCCATGATATGTTTCGAGCGAAGAACGAAATGCCTGCAGATTTTAAATGAGATCAGAAAGGAACGAACTGAACTGAGATCGAAGATCATCGGCATGGATAGCGCCACATCAAAAAGTTTCCGGGATCTTGATTTCCTGCTTTCATCGCTGGAGGGTGATGGCACGGGAGGTAGTCCGAATGGCAGTTTTAGTCGCTTAAATAATAATTTTGCTACTCTTATGACCACCTTGCAGGAAACGGATATGCCTCCCACAACACAAGTCGTTTCGGCAGTAAAGGAAACACAAAACAAATTCGCTGAATTATTAAAAAAGTGGAACCAGGTGAATTCAACAAAATAAGTATCACCTGTTATCTATCATCTATCCGGTATCATCTATCATCTGCCATCAACTATATTTGTTCTATGAAGGGAGCCAAAATGGATATTGAATTCAATAAGAATGAAGATGCGATGAAAATGTCGCTGAGCATGATGCAGAAACGATTGGAAAAGATTTATGAAGGAGGAGGAAAAAAATCGATTCAAAAACAAAAAGAGAAAAATAAACTCACTGCACGGGAAAGAATTGATTATCTCATCGACAAGGATAAAGCGTTTATCGAGGTTGGTGCTTTTGCGGGTTTTGAAATGTATGAAAAACAGGGGGGCTGCCCGGCTGGCGGAACAGTTTCTGGTATCGGCTACGTAAGCGGGAGGCAATGTATCATCGTAGCAAATGATCAAACTGTAAAGGCGGGTGCCTGGTTTCCCATTACTGGCAAAAAAAATCTTCGGATGCAAGAAATTGCGATGGAAAATCGCCTGCCGATTATCTATTTAGTAGACAGTGCGGGTGTATTCCTTCCTCTGCAGGACGAGATCTTTCCCGACAAAGAACACTTTGGAAGAATTTTCAGAAACAATGCAAGAATGAGTGCGATGGGCATCACACAAATTGCGGCCGTGATGGGTGCCTGTGTTGCAGGCGGTGCCTATTTGCCGATCATGAGTGATGAAACATTGATGGTGGAAGGTGCATCTATTTATTTAGCGGGACCTTACCTGGTAAAGGCTGCCATTGGTGAAGATGTGGATACAGAGACGCTGGGTGGAGCAGCCATGCATACGGAAATTTCTGGGATCGCAGATTATAAATTCAAAACAGAGCAGGAATGCATGGACCATGTAAAAAAAATGATGTCCCTGCTTGGTGCAAAACAACGAGCCGGGTTTGACAGGATTGCAGCCACGCCGCCAAAAAAAAATCCGGAGGAATTATATGGCATATTTCCTTTTGATGGAAAGCCATATGATATGCTCGACATCATTGAAAGAATTGTTGATGATTCGGAATTCGAACAATTCAAGGAAGACTATGGTAAAGCAATTATTTGCGGATATGGAAGAATTGACGGTTGGGCAGTCGGCATTGTCGCCAATCAAAGAAAAATAGTAAAAAGCAAAAGGGGCGAAATGCAGCTGGGCGGAGTTATCTATAATGACAGCGCTGATAAAGCAGCCCGTTTTATTCTCAACTGCAATCAGAAAAAGATACCACTTGTTTTTTTCCAGGACGTGACGGGGTTTATGGTAGGAAGCCGAAGCGAACAATCAGGCATTATAAAAGACGGAGCGAAGATGGTAAACGCGGTGGCCAATTCAGTTGTCCCCAAGATCACGATCATAATTGGAAATTCTTACGGCGCTGGAAACTATGCCATGTGTGGGAAAGCGTATGATCCGAGATTTATTTATGCATGGCCCTCCGCAAAAATCGCTGTGATGGGTGGGGACCAGGCTGCAAAGACTTTATTGCAAATACAGGTTTCGGCTATGAAGTCAAAAGGCGAGGCAATTTCGACTGAACAAGAACAGAAACTGTTGAACGACATAAAAAGCCGGTATGATCAGCAAACAACTCCCTACTATGCGGCCGCAAGGCTGTGGGTTGATGCCATCATAGATCCAATTGATACAAGAAGATTGATTGCACAGGGCATCGCAGCAGCCGATCACAATGCCGACATGCCGGAAATGAAGTTGGGGGTATTCCAGGTCTAAGCGCAAAAAGGGAGGCGAATAAAATCGGCCTATCGATCGAGTGGTATGCCACGGACAGCAATCACCTTACAGGAGAACGATATGAAAACATACCTTTCTATAAACGCTACGATGGCCGCGCTTTTGTTTATCGCAATAAGCCAGGCCCAAACATTGTTCGTGACATCACCCGACAGTGTAAAAATTGCCTATGAAGTACGCGGGCACGAGGAACCCGCTCTCATTCTTGTTCATGGATGGTCATGCGACAGAACTTATTGGCGGGGACAGATAGAAAGTTTCTCCAAAATCTGCGAGGTGGTCGCTATCGATCTGGCAGGACACGGGGAATCTGGCCTCGGGCGGAAATCATGGACCATTGAAGCTTTTGGTGATGACGTCGCGGCTGTTCTAAAGAAGCTTGATATTAAACATGCAATCCTGGTCGGTCACTCGATGGGAGGCGATGTAATCGCCGAAGCGGCAAAATTACTGCCGGGCCGCATCAGAGGTTTGATCATGGTCGATACTTATAAAAAGCTTGGATCAGGTCGTTCGCCTGAACAGGTCCATGCATTCGTTGCAAAACTTAGGGCGAATTTTGTGGATTCGGCCCGCGCATTCGTTCGCAGTATGTTTATTCCTTCTTCTGACAGCACGCTGGTAAATTGGGTGGTTAATGATATGTCCTCCGCACCACCAGCAGTTGCGCTCGGTGCGGTGGAATCGGCGATGAGTTACAGCCGTCGGATGGCGACTACCCTCGAAGAGTTAAAGCTGCCGTTCATAGCTATCAATCCCGATAATGCGCCGACAGATGTAGCGTCAATAGAACGCTACGGTGGCAAAGTAATGATCATGCCGGGTGTAGGCCATTTTCTGATGATGGAAGATCCGAAGCGTTTTAATATACTCCTTGGGGAGGCCGTCAAAACACTTGCGAAATAAAATGGAGTCATTCTGATTTTAAGTTCAATCTGCAATCGCGACTCAGAAGATGATTCATTGACAACTTATGACTGAATCGATTCAAATGTATACCGATGGCGCGGCGCGGGGCAATCCTGGTCCGGGTGGCTATGGAGTAATCCTAATCAGCGGACGGCATCGTAAAGAACTTTCACAAGGCTATCGCAAAACCACCAACAACAGGATGGAATTGATGGCAGTCATCGCCGGCCTCGAAGCATTGAAAAAAGAAGGGATGAATATCACCGTTTATACCGACAGCCAATATGTAGCAAAGGCTATACAGGAGGGATGGTTAAAAAAATGGATCGCTACACAATTCAGGGGCGGCAAAAAAAATAAAGACTTGTGGATGCATTTTCATGAACTATCGCAAAAGCATCATATAAAATTTGTTTGGATAAAAGGTCATGCGGATAATCCTTTTAACAATCGTTGCGATGCACTCGCAACCGCCGCGGCAGACGGAACCGACCTGCTGATCGACGAAGAATATGAGAAGGATAAGAATTCACTTTTTGAATGAGTCTTCCAGCCATTACGAAAGAAAGTATGCGTACGGCAACAATATCTGGGCAGATAATAAACGTATTTAATATTCGTTTTTAATGCCGTGTCATTCCTTTTAGCATGACCAACCTTTATATGAAAATTCTATTGACAACGGTAATCCTGATTTGTTTTTTGCATTCTTCAGCCCAGGACAAGAAGAAAGCGACCTTTATAAAGCACGATACGGTTACAGTTAATAATATATTTCTTTCAAAAACTATTATACGGGCAATTAAAAACGGGAAAATTAAAGCTGTCGACTATAACACCGATCAGCCAATACCGCCCGGACAAATCGCTACATGGAAGATGCCGATAGACACAACCGCTGTGAACGACAAGGACGGAAATATCAAATATGTGATTGCTCATCAACATCGCAGCGCCAATGATATTACCCGTGTGAGAATTTTTCACGATTGGTACCTGGATAATTCATCCGGCAAACTATCCAGCCGGGTCCAGAGAATTGAGTTGCTTGAAGAAATCAAAAATTTTTCAGGAGAGTTTATGGGCTACCGGCCCATCTTCAAAATTTATTACTGAAATCCATCAATCATTTGCCCCCCAATTCTTTCTCCTCATTTCTCCAAAGCCTGCAAAATATCATTAAGTGTGTCGTCGGCATGCTCCAATCCAACCGATATCCTGATCAATCCGGGTGTAATGTTCACAGCCTGACGTTCTTCTTCAGTTAACTTGGCATGCGTGGTACTTGCGGGATGAGAAGCAATGCTTCTTGTGTCACCGAGGTTTGCAGTAAGAGAAAGCATTTGTAAAGCATCGAGAAATTTTCTTCCGCTCTTTATTCCTCCTTTCAGTTCAAAACAAACAATACCTCCTCCATCCCTCATTTGTTTCTTTCCAACTTTGTACTGCGGATGATCCGGCAAAAAGGGATATTTAAGCCATGCGATCTTAGGGTGATCTTTCAATGCTTCAGCAATTTTTAATGCATTCGACGCGTGTCGTTCCATTCTTACGTCTAACGTTTCGAGACTTCGGCTTAATAACCAGGCATTAAAGGGAGATAACGCCGGTCCTGTACTGCGGCAGAACAAATAAATATCATGGATCAATTCTTTGCGGCCAACAACGATTCCTCCCAGCACCCTTCCCTGGCCGTCGATCCACTTCGTTGCCGAATGTACCACTAGGTCGGCCCCGAAATCAATTGGTCGTTGACTAACCGGCGTCGCAAAACAATTATCTACATTTAAAATAAGACGATGTTTCTTGGCAAGGGAGGAAACAAACTCAAGATCAATAATCTCCAAACCCGGATTCGTTGGCGTTTCTATATAGATCATTTTTGTATTTGGCCGAATCGCTGCCTCCCACTGTTCCGGTTCACCCGCGGGCACATAAGTATATTCAATTCCAAAGCGGGGCAAAAATTTGGTAATAACAGTATGTGTGCTCCCAAAAATAGAGCTGCATGAAAGTAAATGATCACCTTGCTTTATAAGGGCCATAAACGAAGCAAAGACAGCACTCATACCCGATGCGGTAGCGTAGCCATCTTCTGCTCCTTCTAACAAACAGACCCTGTCAACAAACTCCTTTACATTTGGATTGCTAAAGCGGCTGTAAATATTATCATCCGTTTCGTCAGCAAATGCGGCACGCATATCCTCAGAATTATCGAAGCAAAAACTGCTTGTTAAAAAGAGCGGAGACGAGTGTTCCATTTCGTTTGTTCGTTCCGTTTGCGTGCGGATGACTTTTGTTACCGGGTGTTGTTCCATTATTTTTATATGAAGTTTTTACAAATTTAATTGATGCAAGCCTTTACTTTGTCGTTAATTGAGGCTGAACGGGGAATTCTTAAGTTTCAAAATGAATTTATTTAACTATAGCGAACCTTTTGAACTCGAAGGAGGATCTATTCTTCCGCAGATCACGATTGCTTACCATACCTACGGCACGTTAAATAGCGACAAAAGTAACGTAGTGTGGATCTGCCACGCGTTGACGGCCAACTCTGATGCCGAGAACTGGTGGCCAGGAATTATTGGGAAGGACGGGTATGCAGATCCTGCGGCTTACTTTATTGTTTGTGCCAATATACTTGGAAGCTGTTATGGCACGACAGGTCCTCTAACTGTCGACCCATCCACTCGGCAACTTTACTTTAGCAGTTTCCCCATGGTCACTATTCGTGATATGGTAAGAGCTCATATTCTTCTCCGCAAACATCTGGGCATTGAAATAATCCATTTACTCATGGGAGGAAGCATGGGAGGATACCAGGCCCTGGAGTGGTGTGCAATGGAAAATGATTTGATTAAAAATCTTTTTTTAGTGGGCACTTCAGCTACTGAAAGTGCATGGGGCATTGCCGTACATACGGCTCAGCGATTGGCTATTGAAGCGGATCCAACATGGAAATCTCATCGTAAAGACGCCGGCGCAAATGGATTGAAAGCGGCGCGGGCCATGGGAATACTTACCTATCGCAACTACCAGATCCTGGTAGAAAAACAAACCGATCCCGACGCGGAAAAACTCGATAATTATAAAGCCTCTTCTTATATTAATTACCAGGGACATAAATTGATGAATCGTTTCAACGCCTACAGCTATTGGTTGCTGACGAAATCAATGGATTCACATCACCTGGGCCGCGGCCGCGGGGGAAATCCTGAAAAAATTCTGCAAAGGTTCAGTCAAAAAACACTGATCATTGGTATCGATAGCGATATTCTTTGCCCGTTGCATGAGCAGGAATTGCTTGCGGAAAATATAGACAATTCAACTCTGATCAAAATCGATTCTCCTTATGGACACGATGGATTTATTACTGAAGCTGCGAAAATTTCAAAAGCGCTTTCAGATTGGTTATGATTAAAAATAGGCCCAGTTCAACAGCAATTACGGTGGCGGTTGCAGCTATCAGAAGAAAGTGTTGATCCAGTTATACCGGAAAAATAAAAACAGTTAATGAATATCTCTGTATATCCCGGCAGTCCTTTTCCGCTTGGCGCTACGTGGAATGGAAATGGAGTAAACTTTGCTCTCTACGCGGAGAATGCCGCCGAGGTAGAGCTGTGCTTATTCAATTCTCCCGAAGAAAAAACCGAATCTCTGAAAATTAAAGTGGAAGAACGAACACATCATGTATGGCATATCTACATACCCGGATTAATGCCGGGGCAGCTATATGGCTATAGGGTGCATGGCCCTTATGAACCGCAAAACGGGCATCGTTTTAATGCCCATAAATTCCTGCTTGATCCCTATGCAAAAGCAATCTCAGGAACGATTCAATGGCATGACTCTTTATTTGGGTATGAAATAGGTCATCCGGATGCCGATCTCAGCTTCAGTTCTGTTGACAGCGCTCCGTATATGCCCCGGTCGGTTGTCGTGAATCCGAATTACGATTGGGAAAATGATAAATTTCCACGAATTCCTTACCATAAAACGATTATTTATGAAGTGCATGTAAAAGGGTTCACTAGGCTTCATTCACAAATCCCCGAGAGTATTCGCGGAACGTATGCCGCATTTGCGCACCCACTTGTCATTAATTATCTCAAAGAACTGGGAGTCACGGCCATTGAATTGATGCCGATTCATTATTTCCTTTCGGATCGGCATCTTGAAGAAAATGGAAGAATCAACTACTGGGGGTACAATACAGTTGGGTTTTTTGCTCCCGAGGTTCGTTATTCCGGCAACGCTACATCGGGCGAGCAGGTTTTTGAATTTAAAAATATGGTCAAGGAACTCCATAAAGCAGGAATCGAGGTCATTCTTGATGTTGTGTATAATCACACAGGCGAAGGAAATCAGCTCGGCCCTACTCTGTCTTTTCGCGGCATTGACAATGCATCCTATTACCGCCTGACTTACGACAAAAGGTATTACATGGACTATACAGGCACGGGCAACACCTTAAATGCACGTCTTCCCAATGTACTTCGCCTGATCATGGATAGTTTGAGATACTGGATCCTCGAAATGCATGTGGATGGTTTTCGCTTTGATCTTGCTTCGACACTAGCCCGGGAACTTCATGAGGTAGACAGATTGAGCTCTTTCTTTGATATTATTCATCAGGACCCGGTTATTTCCCAGGCAAAATTAATTGCGGAGCCATGGGATATTGGAGAAGGCGGCTATATGGTCGGAGGTTTTCCGCCTGGCTGGGCAGAATGGAATGGCAAGTATCGGGACTGCATGCGCGATTACTGGCGCGGCGCTAAAAGTATCTTATCGGAGTTTGCCGAAAGACTCACTGGTAGTTCGGACCTGTATAAGAATGACTACAGGCATCCTACGGCTAGTGTGAATTTTATCACGGCTCATGACGGATTCACTCTTCATGATCTCGTGTCATATAATGACAAGCACAATGAAGAAAACGGCGAAGGAAATAATGATGGAGAATCCTATAATCGCTCATGGAACTGCGGAGCAGAAGGACCCGTTGATGATGCGGCCATCTTGGCTTTGAGGAACAGGCAAAAAAGAAATTTTTTGACGACTTTATTTCTTTCCCAGGGAGTACCCATGCTATTGGCGGGTGATGAAATAAGCCGGACACAGCATGGAAATAATAATCCTTACTGCCAGGACAATGACATCTCCTGGATCAATTGGGATAACGCGGACTATGAGTTATTGGAGTTTACAAAAAAGCTAATCCACCTTTACAAAGAACATAATGTTTTTTCACGAAGAGATTGGTTTAAGGGCCAACCCATAAAAGGAAGGGGATTGACCGATATTGCATGGTTTTCTCCTGACGGGAAAAAAATGACGGAAGAAAATTGGAAACAGGATTTCGCAAAATGCCTTGGCGTGTATTTCGATGGCCATGGTATTCATTCCATGGACTATGATGGCAAACCGATCGTTGATGATAGTTTCTACGTCGTATTTAACGCACACAATGAGCCGGTACATTATAAGTTGCCCACAAAAAGATACGCCGGTAGTTGGATCAAAATCCTGGACACAAACAGGAATTTTGTAAACGAAGACGGTGGTGAAATTTATAAGGCAAATTCTAAAATTAAAGCAGAAGGTTTTTCTGTAATACTTCTAAAACAAAAAACGCAATGACAGAAACTGTGGAGTCGTGATTAACATTCAAGGTGGAAAAGTAATTTGAATTTGTCTGTAAGTACAACACCCCCTCCAACAAAATAAAATCCCAAGAGGCTATATTTGTCCTCCGCATGATCTCTCAAAATACAATACAGGAAATCCTTGGTCATGTCGACATCATTGATATAATCGGAGGTTTTGTAAAACTGAAAAAACGCGGGGCAAACTACCTGGGCTTGTGCCCCTTTCATAATGAAAAAACGCCCTCATTTACTGTATCGCCGTCAAAAGAAATTTACAAATGTTTTGGTTGCGGGCGGAGCGGTAATAGCATTAGTTTCATAATGGAACATGAAAAGTATAGCTATGTAGAGGCTTTGAAATGGCTGGCTAACAAGTATGGGATTAAAATCGAAGAAACGTTTGCCACAAATGAGCAGCGCCAGCAAATGCAGGTAGCTGATAGTCTTTTTATCATCAATAGTTTTGCTCAGCAATTTTTTACGCGCCAGTTATTCGAAACGGAAGAAGGCCAGGATATTGGATTAAGCTATCTGAAGGAAAGGGGATTCAGAGAGGAAGTCATTAAGAAATTTCAACTGGGTTATTCACCGCAACAGCGTGACGCATTTACAAATGAGGCCGTCTCCAAACAATATAACCCGGAATTACTTTTAAAAACAGGTCTCGTCGTCAATCGTCATGAACAGTTGCAGGATAATTACCGGGAACGGATCATTTTTCCGGTCCATAATCATAGCGGGAAAGTTCTTGGCTTTGGTGCAAGGGTTTTAAAGAGCAATGACAAGGCCCCGAAATATATCAATACGCCGGAAAACGAAATATACATTAAGAGTAAAATTCTCTACGGTTCATCTTTTGCGCGCCAGGCAATTGACAAGGCTGATGAATGTTTACTGGTTGAGGGATATACAGATGTTATCTCGCTTCACCAGGCAGGAATCGAAAACGTTGTTGCAAGCGGCGGCACATCCTTGACTATTGACCAGTTAAGGCTGATAAAAAAATACACAAATAATCTCACCATCATTTACGACGGAGATGTGGCAGGCGTTAAAGCAGCACTCCGTGGATTGGATATGGCCCTGGAGGAAGGATTGAATGTGAAGCTGGTTTTAATCCCGGACAATGAGGACCCTGATAGTTATGTAAACAAGGTTGGCTCATCGGCCTTCCGTGAGTTTATCCAAAGAAATAAAAGAGATTTTATTTTATTCCAGCTTGACGTGGCTTTAAAAGATGCCGGCAGTGACACCAACAGGAAAGCCGAAGTTGTGAATCAAATTGCCGAAACCATATCCAGGATCAACAAGGCTGAAGATTTCACCAAGCAGCAGGATTATATTAAACAATGCTCGGAAATTTTAAAGATTGATGAAGCCGGTCTTCATGCGCTGGTTAACAAATTCATTCGCAACCGCATAGTAACGCAGGAAAAGGCTTTGCCATTTGAGGAAGCAAAGTTCCACGAGGAAAATGCAAGAAAAGCACGGGAGACCGATTACGATGATAACACATATGCACTTTTGTTTAAGGATGAGTTGCAGGAAAGAGAACTTGCGAGAATACTTTTAGAACATGGAATAAAATATTGGGATGATCAGCAATTAATCGCCGATCATATTTTTTATGAAATGATCGATGAAAGCTTACTGGATAACCCGGACATTGCGCATCTCGTCAATATCTTTAAAGAGCAAATCCAGATTGATCCCCGGCAGCTCACCAAAAATTATTTTATCTATCATCCGGATGTAAAAATAAGTTCACTCGTTGTTTCGATTCTCAATTTTCCCTACGAAGAAAGTGAGCATTGGAGGAAAGAATACAGCCAGGCGACCGGCTATCGGAAACAATTATTTGAAAACAATTATGAAGAGTTTATTCAAACTGTAGCAAGGGACAACGATCAGCAGCTAATGAGTTATTTAAAAATGGGGGAAGACAAAACGCATCTTGAGGTGGAATCAGCGTTAAATTATCTGAAACTTCGCAAAATCAAAAGAATGCTGACTGAGAATCATGAGGACATGGAAAAAAACCATTCGCAAAAGGAACAGGAAATTTTGTTTCGTACCCATCAACACCTGAAACAAATGGAAAGAGCGATTACCGAAAAATTGGGAACCGTTATTTTGAAATAGTTCCCCTCTTTGAATTCAATGTTCGGTCAGAACATTATTAATTCGAAACCGCTAACATATCACTGTACGAGACTGTAATGAGATCTTCTTTCTTTATGCTGAATTCTTCGAGATAAAAATTGCACTGGATCAATAATTCTTCCCTGGACACATCTCTGTAAAGGTTGCTGGCCTCTATCTCTACAAAATTGCCAAGACTCGTCACCTCGTCTATGTGAAATTTTACATTCTGAATAAAATAGATTTCTCTCTTCTTCGCTACCACTATTTTAACGCCCATTGATTTTGTTAATATTTCTTTCAGGTCTTTCGGCTCGGGGACGTTTGCCAGGCAGAAATTTGACTCTTTTGCATCCGGGCGGTCCTCCCGTTCATAATAAATAAGATTGTTCTCAATGCTCCCTTCTCGTAATTTCAATCTCCCCCGCTTTGCATTAAAGTACGTATCGACCTGGTGATCTATCCCTTTGAACTCGGCCTGGTGGATTTTGAGATATTCGCGGATAGAATCAGGCTTCCGACATTTAGCCTTGATTTCAATATTCACATGTTCCATAATTACAACTCATTAGTCCAAGTCCAAATAAAAAAACCACCCTGTAGTTGATGATTATCAAATACGGGATGGTTTATGATTTAAAAAGGAGCCTAAGCTTCCTCCATTGCCATGACAGTCCTGTGCCGGACTTTTTTAACCGCGGGTCTTTCAAAACGCGCCGCACTCCACACATGATCGAGCGCGACCTCATTCACGTTTTCGTAGCCGGCCGAAGTCAGGCCCTGCCAGCTACTATCACGATTAAGGTCGGTAACGATTTTGGATGTGATTTTGGGGTAAGCAACCCAAAATTTGGAGTCCTCTTTTAAGGCAGGCATAACATCCTTCAAGATTCCATTCAGCTGGCATTCGTTTACGGCAAATACAAGGGCAAAATCAATCTTCCTGCTCCTGAGAAGCGGGGTCATGTTTTTGGCGAATGAAAGTTTACAAAACTGCTTTTCGATGGAAGAAGGCAGACCCTGGATCAAAAGGTTCTTTTCGTCTGCAAATTCTAGTTTTTCAAACAGCGTTTGTGACATACTTTGAAAGAATTTTTAAAGTGTTATCAGCATCTCTGGTTTTGGGCGATTCCCACGATGCTGCGTTCACAAAGTAGGAGGGTGCAAAGGTATGAAAATCTACCGAGTTCGGCACATTTTTCAAAAAAAGAAAACCCCTTCAAGAGAGTTTGAATGGGTTTTTTTAGTCGAAATCAATTTTTCAACCGCCAATTGGCTTATAGTATTTCAGAGCCTCCGGCATATATTTATTTAATTGATCAATTCTTCGTCCTTCCGACGGATGAGTGCTCAAAAATTCGGGAGGCCGTTGTCCTCCGGCCGCTTTTTCCATTCTTTCCCAAAGAGGAATCGCTTCCTGGGGATTGTATCCTGCCATGGCAGCCCAATTTAGCCCCCAGTGATCAGCCTCTAACTCATGCTTGCGTGAAAACGGTAATAGCACCCCGACCTGAGCGCCGGCCCCAAAGGCTCCGAGAAAAAGATTTCTGGTTTCTGCCGGCTTGTTTGCCATGGCGACCTGAAGACCCAGATCCACTGCTTGAACTCCGAGTGCCTGGCTCATTCTCTCATTTCCATGCTGGAAAATGGCGTGTGACACCTCATGGCCCATGACCACGGCCAGAGCTGCCTCATTTTGCGTGTAGGGTAATAATCCCGTGTACACCACGATTTTTCCGCCCGGCATACACCATGCATTAGCCTCGTTGTTTTCCACCAAATGATATTCCCAGTGGTAGCCTTCAAGGTCCTTTGACAAGCCCTTGCTGGCATAGTATGTCTCGACCGCCCGCCGGATCCTTTCTCCAACCCGGGTTACCATTTCTGCATCCCTGTTTGCCCCTGCAGCAACGACTTTATTAGCCGATAAAAATTGCTGGTATTCTGTCAGAGCCATTGACTGCAGTTGCGATTCCGGCAACAGTTTAAATTGACTTCTGCCCGTCACAGAATTCTTAGTACAGGCAATAACCGATGACAAAAGGATAATACTGAATATTAATTTCTTAATCATTGCACAGATTTACTTTAAAAAAACAATGATTATACCAAAACAATATGTGTGTAAAGTTAAATTGAAAACTCATTCAGAATGTTGGGAAGAAGCGCGGCGACGTTGGCGGCGGCGGTCACGATATTTAAAAATGGGCACTTTACTTTCGCTTCCTTTTAGCAGTCGCCCAATATTTTTTTGATGAGTGAGAAGCACCAGGAGGCCCACCGCAATGGCAAATATTCTGTATAAATGTTCAGGCTCATTAAAGATGACCAAAATAAAAACGGGGAAGGCCACACTTGCAAGTATGGAGCTCAACGAAACAAACCGCGTAAGGTATAATACGAAGAGAAAAACGCCCACACAACAAACAGCTACGATCGGTTGAATTCCTAATACCATTCCAAAAAGAGTCGCTATACCCTTCCCTCCTCTGAATTCAGCCCAAATGGGAAAAATATGCCCGACCACTGCCGCTAGTCCAAGGCCAATTTGAAGATTGATGAAACGCGTTTCGCTATCCGAGTAACCTGAAAGGAGCAGTGCCAACTTTACCGCAGCTATGCCCTTCAGCATATCGATGATCATAACCAGCGTTCCCCACGTGGGGCCAAGCACGCGGTATGTGTTCGTAGCTCCGGCGTTGCCACTGCCATAATCGCGAATGTCAAAGTCAAAAAAATATTTGCTAACCCAAACCGAGGTAGGAATACTGCCAATGAGATATGCAAGAACGATAATCAGTAGTTCGTTCATAGAACCTTGGGTTGATGTTGGACGACAAAAATACAAAAAATTTGCCGTTAGCGGTAGCCTTATTATTAACGCAATTCAGGTGTGGGTTCGTATACCAATTGCAGGCAAATCCAGTTTTCTTCTTCAATTTTCTCCCTTAAGAGTAAACTATTGTTCCGTGACCATTGCAGTACTTCTTCTTCGTCATCCTTTAAAAGACCGCTTAAAACCACCTTTCCTCCGGGGACCAATTGTTCGGTAAATGCCTTCAAATTACTCAGTATCACAATCTTTACAATGTTAGCAAGAACTACATCAAACTCAAGAGGGAAGATAGCCACAGACGCCTTTACCAGTTGAATTTTTGAACAATTGTTTGCCAGAATATTCTCTTCAGCATTTTGGATGCTCTGATCGTCGTTGTCAATAGCTACAACCTTTGAAGCCCCCAGCTTTTCAGCTAAAATGGCAAGAATACCCGTGCCTGTGCCAAAATCCAGGACCCGCCGTCCGGTAAAACTGAGCTTGCCCATTGCCCGGATCATCATGGCGGTGGTTGCATGATGACCTGTTCCAAAACTCATTTTGGGCGTAATGATAATTTCGTGTTTTACATTTTTGATCGGCTTATGGAAGCCAGCCCTGATGGCCACCCAGGGATCGTTATATGCCGGGTGGTTAACAAGAACAGGATGAAAATTTGACTCCCATTCCTCATTCCAATTCCTATTTTCAACCTCTGATATAGAGAAATTCAGGCTGAATTTTTTTGCAAGGTTATTTAATTCTTTTCCGCTAAAATCAGTTGAAAATATATACGCTCTTAGTAAGTCTCCCTCTTCCTCGAAACCTTGATAGTTCATTTCAGTAAGCAGGGCAATAATCATTTCTTTTTGCTCCCTGCTCAAACTATCAAACTCGATTTGTACATAACGATCCATAAAGAAAAGCCCCGATCGAAAGCGTCGGGGCGTAGAAATTTATTTTTCGGCAGGCTTATCCTGCGGCCTGTCTTGTCGCTCTGGTTTCGGTAATAAAACTTTCCTGGACAATTTAAATTTTCCTGATTTAGGATCTGTACCTATAAGTTTGACCTTTACTCTGTCTCCCTCTTTTAATATTCCGTCCAGAGTTTCCAATCGCTTCCAGCTGACTTCTGAAATATGCACTAAACCCTGTTTGCCCGGAAGAAATTCAACAAAGGCACCAAATGGCATTATGGATTTCACAGTGGCCTCGTATACATCTCCCACAACAGGTACGGCAACAATTCCCTTGATCCATTGTTCAGCTTTCTCTACTCCCTCTTTATTTGTTCCAAACACGCTTACTTCACCCATGTTGTTTTTTTCTTCAATATTGATAGTCGTTCCTGTTTCCCTCTGCATTTCCTGGATCACCTTGCCTCCAGGGCCGATTACTGCGCCAATGAATTCGCGGTCAATAAACATTTTTATCATTCGCGGTGCATGAGGCTTCACTTCACTTCTTGGTTCAGATGTGCAGCGATACATCGCATCAAGGATATGAAGGCGTCCTCTTTTTGCTTGCTCCAGGGCTTGTCTCATCACATCCATGGGCAGGCCGTCGACCTTTATGTCCATTTGCACGCCGCATATCCCATCCCTTGTTCCTGTAACCTTAAAGTCCATGTCGCCCAAATGATCCTCATCACCAAGGATATCCGTCAGCACTGCAAATTTTCCATTTTTCGTGATCAGGCCCATCGCCACCCCTGATACGTGCTTCGGAACGGGCACACCTGCATCCATCAGGGCGAGTGAACCAGCACAAACGGTAGCCATCGATGATGATCCATTGGATTCCAAAATATCGCTTACGACTCTCACTGTGTAAGCAAAATCACCTCCTGTCGGCATCATCTGTTTCAATGATCGCATGGCAAGATTTCCATGTCCCACTTCGCGGCGACCGGGTCCTCTCATGGGCTTTACTTCGCCCGTGGAGAACGGCGGGAAATTATAGTGTAAAATAAATTTTGAATATTCAGAAGTAGCTGCACTCTCAATCAACAATTCATCAAGAGGGGTGCCTAACGTGACCGTGGTAAGGGACTGGGTTTCGCCTCGTGTAAACAATGCGGAACCGTGCGGTGAAGGTAACACATCAACTTCCATATCCAATTGCCGAACGTCTTCCAATCCTCGCCCATCCAGTCGAACCCGGTCGTTCAAGATCATGTCACGAACCACATAATATTGCAAGTCGTGATAGTATTTTCCGGATAGTTTTTTAATGTTCGCATCCAATTCTGCCCCCTCAGCAACATTATATTCTTTCTTTAGATATTCTGTCAATGCCTCCTTGAGTTCATCAAATTTATCACTTCGCTCATGTTTGCTGAGCGCTCCCCGGGAAATCTCAAGGATCTTTGATTCCGCAAAGGAATTCACTTTTGACCTTAGTTCTTCGTTTTGTTCAGGCCTTATATACTCTCGCTTTGCCTTAGACCCGGTCATTTCCCAAAGTTCTTTTTGCGCCTTGATCTGTACACGGATAGCGTCATGCGCAATCTCCAAAGCAGCTATCAGGTCCTCCTCCCTGCACTCTGATGCTTCGCCCTCCACCATCATGATATTTTTCTCCGTCGCGGCAATGATAAATTCAAGGTCTGCCCTGATCAATTCACTGCGGTTGGGATTTACTTTAAATTGGCCGTCAATTCTTGCAACTCTTACTTCTGAAATAATTTCCTGGATGGGAATATCAGAAACCGCAAGTGCGGCAGAAGCCGCTAAACAAGCCATTGAATCCGGAAGTATCTCATTATCGCTGGAAATTAGTGTCACAAGAACCTGCACATCACACAGGTAGTCCTCAGGAAACAAAGGACGCAGCGCACGATCGATCAGTCGGCTGATCAGCACTTCATAGTCACTCAATCTTCCTTCTCTCTTAAAAAATGAGCCCGGGATACGTCCCGCTGAAGCAAATTTTTCCTGGTAGTCGACTGTTAGCGGAAAAAAATCCTGACCCTCTCTCGGTTCACGATTTGCGACAACTGTTGCCAATAAAATGCTGTTTCCCATGGTTACAGTAACCGCCCCATCGGCCTGGCGCGCCAGTCTTCCTGTTTCAATAGTGATCTGCCTGCCATCGCCTATGTCAAATGTTTTACGAATTGGTTGTGTGAGCATAGAATATAATTTGGGATTAGTTTGTAGTTGGAATTAAAAATGATACTCCTGTTTTTTGCTACTATTTAGCTCCCGTTGATAGCCGCCAGTACGAAGCGTTGCACTTCTGTACTTAATGATCGTCCTTCAGCATTTACTCAAAAAATAAAAGTGCTACCAGGAAACTAAAAATTCTCCCTCGCGGGAGATGGGTGAGCCTATTTTCTGATTCCAAGTTTCTCGATCAATTGGCGGTAACCATTTAGGTTATGCTTTTGCAGGTAATTCAGTAATCGCTTGCGTTTACCGACAAGCTGCATGAGACCGCGGTGAGTGGAGAAATCTTTTTTGTTGTCTTGTAAATGATTTGAGATCTGGCTGATACGCTCTGTCAATAAAGCGATCTGACCCTCAATCGACCCGGTGTTATTTTCTTTACCACCGAATTCACTAAAAATACTAGATTTTTTTTCTTTTGTTAATGGCATCGTTGATTTTTTAATAATTCTCCAAAGGAGTCCCTTTGGGGCATCCGATTTTTATCCGATTATTTGTGGCGGCAAAGTTACGGTTTCAAGAGCTAATGGCAAAGCGTTTGTTGTTGGTGGTCTACCCGGGCCCTTAAATGAACAACCAGTAACGAGAAACCAGCACCAGTGAGCAGTAACAAGTAACAAGCAACAAGCATCCAGAACCCTTAGATTTGCTTATGGAACTTTCGCGGGATACAAAAAACATTCTGGGCCTTCGATTGCCAACAGATCCCCGATGGACAAACCTCGCCGAAAAATCACTGGAAGATATTCTTACGGACCATGCTTACTGTGAACAAAAAGCGGCCACTTCGTGCATTTCGCTTATACAGCGATATAGCGAAAAAGAGAAAATAGTCACTGAGCTTTCCCCCATCGTTACGGAAGAATGGGGACATTTCCGTTTGGTACTTGCTGAATTGCAAAAAAGAAATTTGAAACTTGGCAGACAAAGGAAAGACGAATACGTCAATGAGCTTCTAAAATGGGAAACAAAGGGTGGGAATGAGGAAGACCGGCTGCTCGATAAACTCCTGATCTGTGCCCTGATTGAAGCAAGAAGTTGTGAGAGGTTTAAAAGACTGAGTGAGGGTCTGGGCGACAAATACCTGCGTAGTTTTTACCGGCGATTTATGGAAAGTGAGGCGGGCCATTATACTTTATTCATTGAATTAGCGGGAACATATATCAATAAAGAAAAAGTGAGAAAGCGCTGGAAGGAGTGGTTGGCATATGAAGGAGAAATAATAAAGCAGTTAACTCTTCGCGGAGACCGAATGCATTAATTGAATTTATTAACCAATTATTCGCGCATGAAAAATTCAGAGCTAAAATTGCTAAAAGATAAATGTCTCCTTTACACTCAATTCGTAATTCAAAAGCTCTCAGGATCGCCGGAACTGATAAAGGGCCTTGAGGAAACTTCGAGGTTGGTCGAAAAAGCCTACCAGGATGAAAAAATAAAACCTCTGAAGGACATGAGCGCAGAGATTGACGACCAGGTGATTCGCCATATGCCTTTGTCCATGGCTATAGAATTTAAAAACCTAATTAAGGAAAAACTCAAAATTACCTACGACGACGTCGACAAAGCCCATTTAAAGATCATTGACAGGATTTTGAAGAAGGAAAAAATATCGAATACAGAAGAATATAAATTGATCGTAAGCCGGATCGATGAAATTTTTGCGGACGTAACCAAATCAGAAGAGTTAAAAAGCTTAAACGCGTTACTGGTGAAGTATGAAAAACAAAACAAATTGTGAGAACGCACGGGGCTCATGAGTAATGAGTAAACAGCAGTTAAATTGGAACCTCCCTTACACCGTCGCCGATTTCTGAGTCCAATATCGCTGGCGCGTAGCCAACCTGTTGCTCATAGTAAGTAGTCAATCTCTCTGTAAACTCGTTCATCTTTTCTTTCTTCACAAAGGCGATGGCGCAACCTCCGAACCCGGCACCCGTCATTCGTGCGCCTATGCAGTCTTTGTAGCCTTTGGAGAATTCGACAATTGTATCGAGTTCAATGCCTGACACCTCGTATAATTCCTTTAGTGATTCGTGTGACGCAAACATTAAATCGCCAAAGGCCCTCAGGTTCCCCGCCTTCAAAACCCTGGCGGCCTCTGCCACCCGGAAGTTTTCTGAAATAGCGTGCAAAGCCCTTTTTTGTAAAACAGGATCAGCGATTAAGTACTTATAAGACTCAAAGGTATCCGGATCGATATCGCATAAGTTTTTGATGTCTATTTCTTTTTTTAAGGCTTTTAGCGCGGCCCCGCATTCGGCAAAACGCTCGTTATATTTTGATTCGGATAATGACCTCGTCTTATTTGTATTAATGATCGCCAGTGTATAGTCAGCGGTCTCAAAAGGTAAAAGTTCAAAAACCAGCGAATCGCAATTCAATAGAATTGCTTTGCGTCTCTTTCCAAACGTCACGGCAAACTGATCCATAATTCCGCAATTCACCCCGATAAAATCATTCTCCACATTTTTTGATAACAAGGCCATATCAAGTCGCCCCATATCCAGCTGAAATAATTGGTTCAAAGCAAAAGCCATAAGCACTTCAATCGATGCAGAAGAAGAAAGGCCTGCCCCGATAGGAAGATTTCCATAAAATAACATGTCCAGACCCGAAACAGCACGACCTTGCTTCAGCACATAGTCAATCACACCGAGGGGATAGTTGAACCATTCGTGTCCCGACTTGGAATAAGAATTTTGCAAATGCAATTCAACTGTTTCAGGAAAATTGAGGCATTGAAAACGAAACAGTTTACTGGTATTCTTTGAAACAGCGAGGTAGGTTCCAATGCTGATAGCGCAGGGCATTACCTGGCCACCATTGTAATCTATATGCTCTCCGATCAGATTTACCCTTCCGGGGCTGAAAAAAATATAACCAGGTTTTTTTTGAAAGCGTTTTTGAAATTCTTCTTTTATATCAACCATTGTATTCTAAATTCGTTAACTGTATGGAAAAAGCCGGTCTTTTCTGTTTTACTCATCCATCGGGTAAAGATATTTATTTGTACAGTTTACGCAATGTAGGCGGCACCGAGGTATTGATCACCAACTATGGAGCTATCATTACCAGTTATAAAATTCAAATGCCGGATAAAACCAGCAACGATATCGTCCTGGGATTTGATCAGGTGCACGACTATCTCAATGCGGATTATCTCCAGGTTTATCCATTCATGGGTACCGCAGTAGGCCGATATGCCAATCGGATAAAAAATGCATCCTTCAGGATTGACGATCAGGAATACAAGGTTTCAAAAAACCGCGGTAATGACCAACTTCATGGTGGCTTTGAGGGCTTTGACAAAAAAGTCTGGGACTTCGTTTCCCTTGATGAGAAATGCAATCTTCTTCAATTAAAATACTTGAGCTCTCATGGGGAAGAAGGCTTTCCCGGGAATCTCGAAGTACAAATTTGTTTCGAATTAAGTGATGACAACGATCTGATCTATGAATACTCTGCTACCTGCGACCAGCCGACGGCCGTAAACCTGACCCATCATGGCTACTTTAACCTGAACAATGGGGAGGGAACGATTACTGATCACGAAATCAGGATTCATTCAGATAAAATTCTGGAACAGGACGAAAATCTTGTCACAACCGGAAATTATATTGCCGTGGACGGCACAAAATATGATTTCAGGGAATTTAATTCCATTGGCGAAAGAATGGCTGGAGGTTATGATCAAAGCTTTGTAGTGGATAAAAAACCAGATCAGCTCTCCATAGTTGCCGAGGTCCAATCCAAAAAATCGGGATTAAAACTCCAGGTGCTGACCACAGAGCCCCTGGTTCATTTCTACACAGCGCAGGGTTTTCCAAAACTCCGGGGAAAAAATAATACTGAATATGGGCCTTTCTCGGGCTTTTGCCTCGAAACACAGAAGCATCCAAATGCGATTAATATCCCAAAATTTCCAAATACCGTACTCAGGCCCGGAGAAAAATATTTCCAGAAAAATGTCTATAAAATCAGTCTCTGATTTTGCGGCCTGTTACAACCTAATTCCGAATTTTCACGAGTTAAAATAGCTTATTTCTTCGTCAAAGTCGAGGAATGAATATTTCGCTTTCAAAGCCTTTGCTTTTTCGAAATAGGTTTTAAGAAATTGCTTGTGCGCGGCGGTTTCTGGCTGAAAAGCCCTGTGTTTCCTGGCTGTGACCACCGTCTTGATTTCCTCCATGAGCTTTTGCGATAGCTCGTCAATACACGTGCCGGCAAATTTTTCCAAAACAAACGCGGTTGCCATATAATTCGGATGGACGAGATCAATATCATAAAAGCGGTAATCCCGCAGCACGTCAATGACCAACTCATAAGCAGGAAAATAATATAACCGGTCCCTTTTGTTTACCAGATCATGAACAGCCTCAATCAATCTTGCTTTGCTTCGATTGTTGTCAACTACTCCGTCCCGGATGTGTCTGACCGGGCTGACTGTAAAAATTATGTTCAGTTTTGAATTGAATTGAAACAATTGCTCAATACAATTATCAAGAGCCGAAATAATTTGCCCGACTGTCATCATCTGCTTGTCGAACCATTGTGCAGGAGCCCGATGACAATTCGCTACCCCGGTATCCTCGCCGGACCTTTTCAGAAATCGCTCTGTCTTTGTGGCATAATCCGTCAGCCGATAGGAGAATGATGAACCCAGCGTGATAATGATCCAATCAGCCACCTTTAAAAAATTGTGAGCTTTTTGCTGAGACTGATTTGCCTCGTCGATCGCATCGTCAAGATTTGTTCGCGCAAACCGGCTATGATGATCCCAGGTATACCAAACTTCATTGAGTTGAAAAAAATCTTGTTCCCGGTATTGCCTGTTTTCAATATAGGAAAGCAGGCACCTGCTCACACTTTTCGGGTCAAATAGAATTCCATTCGGATTTTGCAAAACTGAAAACTTTAATTCTTCGAGCGAGTTGCCAATGTGTTCCGTAAAACAAGAACCGATGAGCAGTATCTTGTCGGCGTAATTGATTTGCCTGCCAGGTCTGTCTATTTGTATTGGAACTTGAAACAGCATAGTTATTCGTCAAATAAAAGAATCAGGGTTTCTTTCTCATAAAGTAAATTCCATTTTTCGATTACTTTGATATAAGCATTTCTTATTTGATCTAGTTTCTCTTCCGTAATGAGGGCTCTGAGACCAACAGCTTCGTTATCTTCATAGATCGCGTTAAAGATTTCAATGAAGTTTTCCATTTTGCCCTGCAAATGCTCAATTGCCAAAAGATTTACCAATTGTTCTGCAAAAAGAGCTTCGTCGGTAAGCTGGAAGCTCCGTTGATCCTTTGGCAGATCAAATTCGCTGATATCTGTTCCCTCGTTCACCATTCCGAAAAAAGCTTTTTTCAGAGGAATCGACGTTTCCACGGCATAATGGCCAAGATCATGATATATAAAGAAAGAATTGGCCTGTTTCCAGGTAACAGACCCATCCTGTCTTTTACAGGATAAAACATGCTCATCATTTGCGGTCTTTGTACAGAGAATTTCCATCAGGTAAAAATTTCCTGGGCAAGCTCCAAACTTTCCCTCAACGCCGCTTTGTTCAAACCGGTGATTAAATCATGTGCTTCAAAATATTGAAGCATCCACTCCGTATTCATGTTTCCAACCAGTTCATCATTGGCCATAGGGCAGCCGCCAATACCTTTGAGTGCCCCATCAAATCTTTTGCAACCCGCCTTTGATGCAGCCTCCAATTTTGCTTTCCAATTATCGGGTCGCGAATGTAAATGAACGCCTATTTCAATTTCAGACAACAAATCGATCAAATATTTGGTCATTGAATAGACTTGTTCGGGGGTCGCAACTCCAACCGTGTCAGCCAGTGAAATGGTTCGAATTCCAGCGCCGACTATTTTATTTACTGCGTCAAAAACTATTTCGGGTGAATAAGGATCATGATAAGGATTGCCAAAACCCATTGATATATAGACAACCAATTGCTTTCCCGTTCTCGAGCAGATATTCTGTATCTCCTCTATCCTTTTCAGAGATTCCGCCATGGAGGAATTGGTGTTTCGCTGCTGGAATGTTTCCGAAACAGAAAATGGAAAACCGAGGTACGAGATCTCGTCAAATGTGCTTGCTTCCTCAGCGCCACGCCCGTTGGCGACGATAGCAAGGAGCCTTGAGCTTTGAGCCTTGAGCCTTAGGCCCTTTAAAACTTCTTTCGTATCACTCATTTGAGGAATGGTTTTCGGAGAAACAAAACTTCCAAAGTCAATAGTATCAAATCCGACCCCCAGCAGCGAATTGATATACTCTATCTTCTTTTCTGTAGAAATGAAATGCTTCCACCCTTGCATGGCGTCACGCGGGCATTCGATGAGCTTAATGGTCCCGTTCATATCAAACAAAATTAGTTAAGAAAGCGTTGCCCATTTTCCCAATCCTGTCCACCAGACGAACAGCTGCTCTACTTTCGCAATTTCCCTTTTTTTAGAATCGCAACGCCGGGCCCTGTATGTAGAAAACCCTTTCCTGTTGAAATACCAGGATCGTTTTTGCAATTTCTGCAAGAGTAATCAACCCCGGCGCAAAATTCAATTCGAAACCGGCTTCCGGCATTTATATGTTTGGGTCGTAATTGGATTGACCATCAAAAAACTTAAATATGGAACCGAAACTAATCAGTCGGGAAATCCTCCTCTTTACACGAACCCGTTTCTGCAGCCGGCCTTTCAATACGCGGGACGCAAAAGACAGCGGAAATTATTCTCCCATGGAAGAACTGGAAAGAGCTTGCTGGGATGGCATGCTACACGACATGTTGCCCAAACTGGTTGGCGATTCCTTCCACGGGCGAAACAGCTATATCTGGAAAACAATAAGCGGAGTGAATTTTTTGTGCATCAATTTGGGTGCGTATCCGTTGCCAATTGACAAGCAAGCTTCGATTGATCCTTATTTCTTCTTGCAGGAGAGCGATCGTCTTAATTAAAGCACGAGCGATGCAAGTGAGTTATCCGCATATTGAATGAGGCGATAAATGAGGGGATCGAAATGTTGAGCCGCTGCCTCAATCCCTGGCCTTTATTTTTTTAGATTCTGAACTCTTTCTTTTAATGACCTGAAAAATTTGTTTCTTTCTTTCTCGCCGGTTCCGCTGATCAAAGAGGATCGACTAAGAATCGTATTAAAGCTTGTAAAACATTTTTCATTAAAGCGAAGATCTCTGCTTACAAGATAACTCAGCACATTATAGGTGATAAAAGAATGCCGCACTCCGTCTAATTCAACCAAAATGGTATTATTGCCCAGCACAACTTCATTGACATAAAATTGTACGGGTGCCCGGTATCCCACATCCGATTGACCCGGCATTAATTTGAAGCCGGTCTCTGTCTGGCGTTGCAAATGATCGAGGGTTTTGTCCAGGGAATCAACGACGATTGTCAGATCTTCTTTATTTACGAACATACCAGAATCACGATAGTACTGGATCTGGCTTATAGAGCTGTTGATGCTTTCAAAATTCCACAGTTCTATGGAAGGGATCTTATTATATTCATTAATTATTTGCTGCCCAATAGCCCGGCATTCCGTAAAGGGAAATTCAGCCAATGAAAAATTTTTTTGACTGTACGCGGGATTATTCAGAATCGTCTTTATCCAGAAAAATGTTTTGAATGCCGCGATTTCAGGAAATAAATAAAAATGAAAAAAGGTCATGTCTTTACACAGGTAAAGCATTTTCTTTTGTTGAAAGGAATTGAAATATTTTAATTGGAGGAGCATTCCTTTGAGGTACTCTTCAAAAGGGAGACCATTATGATTGATATCGGGCGCCGTGAAGACCACCGCCTCGTTTTGCAACTGCAGAACCTGGTCCAGCGAAATATGGTAATGCTCGCAGATCTGTCTTAGCTCGTTTAGGTCAATTGACTTTTCGCCGCGAATGCGGCGATATACGCTATCATAACTTAAATTCAACAGCTCAGTGAGCTCATCCACCATGGAAATATGGGGAGGTAAAACTGACTTCAGGTGGTTGAAGAATTGATGTTGCAGTTCGTTCTCGTGCATGGCTAGCGAAAAATTACGAAAATTTACTGATGAAAAACTAATTCAACTTCCGGTTCATCCAAAAATCTTGACGCATTCTTGTTCACAATGGGAAAAGTATGTTTTTTCTTGCCGACCACGTCGGGGCCGCTTGCAAAGAAACCACTCAACACACTCCTTTTAGTAAAGAATTCGCAGAATGTTGTCGGAAAAGATTTTACTTTACCATCATCCTTATAAAGGTCGTAAGCAACAACGGAGCAAATATCATAGGAAGCAGTTCTATCTTTTGAACCCTTTTCACCGGTTACTTCCACTCCTGTTTGATCAAAAAATACATTCAAATCTCTTATCACGATGGATATTGAAGCAGTATTCTGAGTCATTAAACTTACGATGCCGCTGTCATTCGCAGATATCCCTGTCAGCAGATTTGCGAAAATCCCGGCCTCGGCTTGATAGCGATCCCTGATCTCATTGCTCAGATACTGTTTCAGACTATCAGTAAGTTCGCGAAATAGCTCTTTCTTATTGTTTCTTACATGCAGATTCATCGCATCAAAGGCATTGATGATGAGTATGCGGTTGGGTAAGGAGTCTCCATTGTCTCCAATGGTGTCAGGGAAGTCAAGCGCCGAGGCCCTCGAAAAAAGACCAATACAGGTCACCAGAGAAAATATGCAAGTCTTTATTTTCATATCACACCTTTTTCTTTGACAGGGGCGCTATTTTAAACCCAGCCGGGCCATCAGCATTTCTTTTTTTGCCTTGCTCACGGAAAGCTTTTCCCCGTTTGTTAAGACCACGTACCCGCCATCGCTGCGCAGAAATTGGGAAATGTAACTAACATTAATCAAGGTTGAATGATGAATTCGTTGGAAGAGATCCGGCGGCAGTAATTCCTCCACGTCGCCCAGCGTTCTTGAAATGAGCATTGGCTTTTTTTCCCGGATAAAAACTTTTGTATAGGCGCCTTCGGCCTCGCAATAAATAATGGATGAAACGTCTATGAATTCATACCCCTCACGCTGAGGCAATGCAATTTTTTGTTCTGCCGATGGCTTGCGAATGTTCCTGAGCAGGTTACTGATATGCTGAAGATTACTTCCCTCGTCCATCTTCTTCTCAACTTTTTGCACGGCAGCTTTGAGATCATTTGCATCAATAGGCTTCAGCAGGTAGTCCACTGCACTTATTCGGAAAGCTTTGGCCGCAAACTCATCATGCGCGGTGGTAAAGATGATGGAAAAATTCACTTCGCCTAATATTTCCAGCATTTCGAACCCATTCATCCACGGCATTTCCACATCAAGGAAAACAAGATCAGGGTTCAGTTTTTTTATAGCCATGATACCTTCCTTTGCAGAATAAGAAGTGTCGAGCACTTCCACTGAGGGGCAATTTTGCTGAAGATCTTTTAACAATGACCTGACACAATGCTGTTCGTCGTCTATGATGATAGAGCGTATCATACCAGTTCCTCATTTATTTTAATGATGGTTTCGTTCGAGTTGCTATTTCTGAGAATTTGAGTTCTGAAAATTACAAATTCCACTTACCAATTCATCCCGCTTTTGATAGCTGACCGGTTTGCCTTAGTAACCCGGAGCCTTTGGCAATTAACTTCTACAATTGCCAAATAGGGTTCTCAGCCGCCATTGTCCATTTCTTCGTTGATTTTTATGATCACCTTTGTTCCCTTCGCGATACCAGCTTCATCCTGCTTATCAATAATTTCCAGGCGGGCGCGGCGTTGTTTCAACAGGGCATCTAATTCCAGCCTTGACTGAGTCAGATTCACGCCTTTTGATTGATGGACCAGGCCACTGTTTGCTTTATTATGATAGGAGGATTCCCTTCCAATCCCATCGTCTTCAATCACAATATTCAGTGTTCCGTTTTGTTTCAGCACATCCAATGAAATATGCCCTCGTGAATCGCGGGGAGCGATCCCATGCCAGATCGCATTTTCAATAAAAGGCTGAATGATCAGTGCCGGGACCTGCACCGATTTGAGATCGATGCCTGGACCAACGACAACTGAATAAGAAAATTTTGAATCGAACCGCATGGCTTCCAATTGCAGGTAAAGTTTGCAGGTCTCTATTTCATCGTGCAGGCTGATTTCTTTTTTATCAGCATTGTTGAACAGGGTGCGGATCAGTTTAGAAAAAGTAGTGAGATAGGTAACACCCTTGTCAATTTCCCTTTCCTGCATTAATGATTTGATCGAGTTCATGCAATTGAAAATAAAATGAGGATTCATTTGGGCCCGGAGGGCTTTCGATTCCAACTCAATTATCTGGCGCTCCATTTGGGCCTTATGTAGATTGTATTCTACTTTCAACCTTTCTGACTCTTTTTGTTCGAGGATCATCTTATATTTCATCCTCAGTTGTCTTATCCTATTCCATATGAGAAAGCTAATTATGGAAATGAGCACGGCAGCAGCAATAAAAATCAGTCTTACCCTGGCAGCCTGCTTTGCTTCCGCCTCCCTCTGCAGTTTTTCCCTTGTTTGCTCATTGAAGGTCAAAACCTGTACTTGCTTTGTTTTCTCCAGGCTGATCATACTGTCCTTCGCCGCTGAGGCTATCTTAAAATAGGTAAACGCTTCCCGATCATCCTGATCTTTGTAGGAATCATACAGGGCATTTGCCGCCCTGTAGATATTTTCCTGGTCTTTGTATTCAATTGCATTGCCCAGCGCTTTTTTGGCGTAATAAATGACAGAATCTTTCTGTCCCTTCTTTTGAAAAATTCCCGCGATGCTGTTTAACACAAAACCCAGGTCCCTGTTTTTTTCTTCATATTCTACGAATTCGGGAATATATCGCCGGTAATAATACAGCGCCGTTTCGTTGTCGCCCTTTGCAACACTAATGTCACCTAAAATCCTTTCCGCCAGAATATATACGCCACCATCATGGGCATCGGCCGCTAATTTGTATCCTCGCTGTGCATATATTAACGCTGAATCCAGTTTGCCCATTTTTAAATAAACCTGCGATATGCAGAGGATAGTAAAAGTATTGCTTGGTGGCTCATGCCGACCCTTGTGAAGCATTTCAAACAACTCGTATCCTTTAAAAAAATGATCCAGCGACTGCCGGTATTCTCCCATTTCCCTGTAATTCTGTCCAAATACCAGGTGTACCATGGCTGTCTGCCCGGTATCATTTAATCTTTCACTGAGTTTCAAAAGATCTGATGCATATTTTAATGATTCCGTATAATTAGCCATCTCGTATAATCTGTAATCAATCGCTGCCATATTCCAGCACTGCCTTTGCAGTGAATAATTATTCCTTTTATTGATTTCCAGAGCACGTTGAAACGCCCAAACGCAGGAATCCATTTTCCTTTCCAGGTAGTAAGCATCTCCCAGTTTTTCATAGGGAATTATTTTTGCAGTATCTGTCGGAGCATCTGCTATTATTTTTCTTAAACTGTCTATCTGATTTTGCTGTGCGCTAATAGAAATGGCGATGGAAGTAAAAATTATAAGATATGTGTTTTTGAACATGGCAACGACAAAGTTGTACACGTAATTTTAAATAAGTTTAACGGCGTTTTCGGGCCGACCGACCACCCTATGCAACTTCTTCATTGATTCTTATCATCACTCTAGTGCCTTGGGACGTGCCGTCTTCATTTTTCTTGTCAATAATTTCCAGACGAGCCTGGCGTTGCTTTAAAAGATTATCTAACTCCAACCGTGATTCGGTGAGATTTACGCCTTTTGACTGATGGCCTAATTCCGCGGCTGCTTTATTTTGTTTGGAAGCTTCACGCCCAATGCCATTATCATCGATAGTGATCTTAACGGAGCCATTTTCCTTCATCACACAAAAATCTATCTGTCCTCCAGCCTCCCTTGGCACAATCCCATGCCAGATGGCATTTTCAATAAACGGTTGAATGATCAGGGCCGGCACCTGTACCGATTTGAGATCTATGTTTTCATCTACAATTACGGAATAAGAAAATTTTGAATCGAATCGCATGGCCTCCAGTTGGAGGTAAAGCTTGCAGGTTTCGATTTCATCATACAAGCTGATTTCTTTTTTATCGGCATTGTTGAAAAGAGTGCGGATGAGTTTAGAGAAAGTAGTGAGATAGGTAACACCCTTGTCAATTTCCTTTTCCTGCATTAATGATTTGATCGAATTCATGCAGTTGAAAATAAAATGCGGGTTCATTTGGGCCCGGAGGGCCTTGGCCTCAAGCTCAAGCAGATCTTTTTCGTATTTGGCTTTAAGCTTTTCGGCCCTTCGAACGGATCTTACTCTCAATTTTACAATCAGGTAGACGGCTAATATCAAAGAGGCAAGAATCGCAGTCCAAAACCACCAGGTTGTCCAGTAGGCAGGGGAAACAATTATTTCCATCTTTGCTTCTTTAGGACTCCACTCACCATCACCCACTTTTACTTTTACCCGAAAAGTGTATTTCCCCGGCTTTATGTCAGGTAACTCAACCCTGTTTGAACTGTCATTGCCGGGATTATAGGCCGGCATTTCTACCCAGTTGTTAACGTCGCCGTCGAGTCTCCATGCGTACTGGGTTTTTTTATTTCTGGAAAAGTAATTGGAGGTTACATAAATAATAATTGAATTCTCATTGTACTTAAGTCTCAATTTTTCTAACAACTCCGGTTTGGTAAGATAATTTGTGATTTCCCGTTTCTGAAAATCAGTTACTCCATAAATCTGCGGGATATAAGTTATATTTTTAAAATTATCTCCACTCCATAGCGGATTGTCAGACACATTGGCCGAGTACAGGAGGCCGCCCTTAATTACGTAAAAATTTCCGGTGCTGTCGAGCTTTATATCAGTGGTGCTATTTTTTGACAGCGAAAAAGACGAATCGTCAATAAATGTATATGAGCCATTTCGGGTATCAAAAATGGCCGGCACTGAATCTCTTGCTGCTACGAAAAACTCACCTGGAGACTTAATACAAAAAGTCTGGATCGCTGCCCCAATGTTCTTCCCTGCCCGAGTTATTGGAAAAGAAAAAAAATCCGCAGCTTTTGTTAGCTGGTGATAAACTCCCATACCGCTTTCAAGTGTGCTGAACCACACGTCGCCATTGCTAAAGGCCTCGATATGCGTTATGGTTACTTTTCCTTTCCCTAATGAAATTTTGTTTACAACATTGCTATTTTTATCATAGTTGAACAAGCCATCACCGGTGCCTAGCCAGATGATGTTCTTATTCGTTCTGTTTTCAGCAAATGCATAGACTCCCCCGCTTTGATCAACTAAAACCTTTTTGACAGGAAGTTCGCCCTTCAAAATGACCATGCTGCTATCGCTGGTTCTTCCAATTTTATAATTCTTAGTATTGAGCGATTCCTTCGCGCCTGCTTTAGGCACCATATAAAAAGCATTTTCTGTGACACCTATGTACAGGTTCTCGTCACTATCGAACCACAGGCTCCGAATATCTTTTGAAGATTCTCCTTTGGGAGGAAAATAAAAAGGCGGTATGTCACTGCCACCCTCTTCGTTGTTCTTAAAATAGGTGATCTGACTCTCAGCAGTAGTAAAGAATATCAAACTATCCTTGCTTTCGATGATATTTCTCAGAGGTGCTCCTGTAAAGACGCTTTTCAAATTCTTTATCCCGTAGCTCTGGTTATCGAGGCCAAATGTAAATCCACCCATGTTCCCGCCCGTTATCAGAGCAAAGCTGAATTCCGAAGAAGACACCAATATCTTACCATCCTGGGCAATAAATATTTCTCCAAACTTATTATGGGGCAGCTCTTCTATTTTATAGTGATTGAATAAACGTTTCCTTGCCTGTGCCGTAGCCACCTGTCCGCCCGGGTTAGCGAAAATGATGGCCAGTGGCAATATTATTCTAAGAACGCGAGTGACCCGATTATTTTTATGGAAGCTCATTGGAAAATGCGATAGTGTGTGTTCACTAAAATCACTCCTGAATTTACTAATATCTTTACTTCTTCATTGCGCCGATTCATAATTAACCTGTTTGCCTTTGTAATTGACCATGACACTCAAATAACTTCCCGGAACCACAATTTTTATTCTACTTTTTTTTGCAGAATTCACCAATACGCCCGTCCTGAAGAATGATTGTACGGTTTTTTACCACTGTATTTGAATAGCGTGGCATTTTTAGTAATACTTGCCAACCCGAAACGGACAACAGCAAATTCCAGTTTTCAACCCGGTAATACCGCATTTAGCTTAGTGCGAGAAATAAAAAACCAAAACCTTTCCAAAATTAACATTTATGAATACTCGATTTTCCAGCCGTATTTCAGGAATTCTTATGGTGAGCGTATTATTTGCAGCTTGTAAAAAAACAATGGATAGCCCGGTGAATTATACCAAACTCAAGGTATTGGACTATGGGTCAAATACACCTCTTGCCAATGTGTCGGTAAAACTTTATCAATGCAAATCACAGGGCTTTGGTGGTTGCACGCAAAATTCATTGGTAGGGACGGCAACGACCGATAACGACGGCAGCTTCCAGTTTGATTCAAAGCTCGCTCCCTACCTGATCATTGCCTCTTATAACAAGTATTGGGATGGGAGCACGGGAGGAATTTCAACAGGGCTCGGAAATATTTACTTAGTTCCCCTTGCGTATACAAAAGTTCAATTGAGAAAAATAAATGCTCATCCTGACGGTCTGTTCCTGACTATCAGCCTCAGTGATTCACGTGCTTTTTTCCCGGGTTTGGCCCATTCTTATAACCAGCCTGCCGACAGCACCGTCACGATAGGGAGTTATGGCAATAGTGACAACATCATTTCCTGGTATTTTACCGACCTAAATGGGCTGGCGGTACCCTCGGAACAAGGTGGGCAATTGCCGCCATATCACATCAACCATCTTTCCAGCACAGTGGGATCCGAAGCTTGGAATTCACGTGACTTGAAGTCGCGGC
>JADMIO012713011.1_pt1 | contig 96815 bp, 82 predicted proteins | sample 8958161 | NCBI WGS metagenome assembly JADMIO01 (sample SAMN16585339, study PRJNA669376) | soil metagenome | isolation source: Crop rotation soil | place: USA: Cullars Rotation, Alabama | collected 2011
CCGCGACTTCAAGTCACGTGAATTCCAAGCTTCGGATCCCACTGTGCTGGAAAGTATCGGGCCGCGCCGAGCAGGGCGCGCGCGAGCAGATGGCTGGGAACACGGACCAGCGCGCCGTGCGCGTCAATGAACGGCACCGGCTGGGGAATGCCCAGGCGCCCGGCCACGCCGGCCGAAACGCCGGGCGCGAGTTCGATGGCGAAGGTCACCGGACCGGGCGCAAGCTTCCGCATCAAACGGCGATGAACAGGCTGGGTGATGGCGAGCGCTTCGAGCACCGTCTCAACGTTGGCGGCATGCCAGCATGATGCCGCGGCACCCGTCTCGCGACCGGCCAAGGCATTCCGTGCGGCTCGAAAACGAGCGATTGCGGCCGGAGTTCCCGTGCTGACGGCAAGCCCATAGACCGTCTCAGTGGGAAGCAGAACCAGCCCGCCAACATCCAAAACGCTTGCGGCCTTGGCGGGATCGGTCTCGACCGGGATGGCGGGTTTGGCTGCCATGTGTGCGTCGGCATGGCATCCTACGCGATACGGGGGCCGATAGGGTTCCCGCCTTGGCAGGCACAATCACCGTCCCGCGCATGGCAAACTGGGAAATGCCGTCCGATTACACCCGAGACTTCGCTAGGGTCTTCTCTCTATTGGTGGCCAAGAAAAGGGGGGTGTGCTAGATTTCATATGGAGTGTTGTCTCGTTCTCGGCAGGCGCTCGAGTTCGCGAATGACATGGTTTGCGACCGGTAGGAAGGCCGGTGCGCAGGTCGTGTTATTCACGTATGAGCGATCCAGAGCCGCGGGGACGAGAGTCGCGGGCTAACGCCTGCGGCGAAGGGGAGATCGCGTGACGAGTTCAAAACTGAATATTGAGGTGGCATTGGCGTGCACTAGCGCAGTTTTTGCGCTAGGGGGCGGAGCATTGGGGGCGCCCGAGGTGCGTGACTTGGGCCACGGCTGGCAACTGTGGATTCCCGATGGCGACAACATCGACGTGGCCGTGGACACCTTCGCCAGCACCAGCTCGACGCTGGTGGTCGAGAAGTTCGTGTCGTACGCCTCGACAGACCCGCTGGACCTGGTCTTCACGCAGACCGCATCCAATTCGCAGACCGCTACGCGGCTGGTGATTGCGGATGAATACATCGCCAACCGCAGCGGCGCGGACTGGGTGACGTTCAGTAATGAGCTGGTCGACCAGATGAACGGTTCGGCGGCGTGGAACACTACCGCTTCGACAGGCCTGAGCGCGGCGCCGTTTACCCACATCAGCTTCACGCGCAACAACACGTGCGCGGAGTTCAGCGATGGGATCGTGGTTGACCGCGCCTTCTGGTTTCCCGGCCTCTCGACCGGCGCGCTGGTGATGGACGTGCTCCTGAACCCCGCCGATACGCCCGAGGCGCGCACGCAAATCACGCTTCGCAGTGCTCCGACGACGATCCCCGGCCCCGATGCGGGCGCGCTGCTGCTACCGGTCAGCATGCTGCTGGCCGGACGACGGCGGCGCTAGGGCTCGACCCGACAATTGCATGGACGTGGCTGGGCACGATGCGATCCACATCGGGCTTGAGGGTTCGTCCGGACGCGGCCGCGCCGGGCGGGGGCGATGATGTGCCGGGGGGATTGCGTACCCTCGCCGACCGTCCCGCTTCCTGCCCTTCCCCCCTCCGCCCCGGAGCACCGCGTGGCCTTCAAGAACAGCATTCTCGACGCCGTCGGCAACACCCCGCTGGTCAAATTGAACAAGGTGGTTCCGCCGGGGGCCGCGACGGTGCTGGTCAAGTGCGAGTACATGAACCCGACCGGTTCGATCAAGGACCGGATGGCGGTTCACATCCTCAACGAATCGGAGAAGGCGGGCCAGATCAAACCGGGCGCGACGATCGTGGAGAACACCAGCGGGAACACCGGCCAGGGTGTGGCGATGTGGGCCGCGGTAAAGGGCTACCGGTGCGTGTTCACGATGCCCGACAAGATGTCCAAGGAAAAGGTGGACATGCTCAAGGCCTTCGGCGCGGAGGTGGTGATCACGCCGACGGATGTTCCCGGGGACTCGCCGCAGCACTACGTGGAGACAGCCAAGCGGATCGCGCGCGAGACGCCGGGGGCGTTCTATGTGAATCAGTATCACAACCCGCTCAACATCGACGCCCACGAGTTCACCGGCAAGGAGATCTGGGAGGAGATGGGCGGGAAGTTCGATGCGCTGGTCGCCGGCGCCGGAACTGGCGGCACGATCTCGGGGATCGGGCGGTATCTGAAGAAGATGGAGAAGGCCGGGCACAAGCGGCCGCGGGTGGTAGGGGTCGATCCGATCGGCAGCGTGCACTATCACTACTTCTACACCAAGACGATGCCGACGCCGCACGTCTACAAGGTGGAGGGGATCGGCGAGGACATCCTGTGTGATGCGATGGATTACTCGGTGGTGGACGAGTTCCACCAGACCAACGACCGCGAGGCGTTCACGATGGCGCGACGGCTGGTGCGCGAAGAAGGCCTGTTCTGCGGCGGTTCCTCGGGGTGCAACGTGCACATCGCGGTGAAGATCGCTCAGCAGCTGGGGAGGGGGAAGACGGTCATCACGCTGCTGCCGGACTCGGCGACGCGGTACACGACCAAGTTCCTCAACGACTCGTGGATGAAGGACTATGGGTTCATGGGCGGGGAGCGCGACCTGGGGCTGGTCGAGGACATCGTCGCGGGCAAGCGGCAGAACATCATCACTGCCAACGAGCATGATCCGCTCATGACGATCGTCGGGATGATGAAGCAGCACGGGGTTTCGCAGATCCCGATCGTGGATGACCGGGGGCATCCGCGGGCGATGGTGCACGAGATGGACATCCTGCGGGCGCTGCAGGCGGGAACGGTGAAGACTACCGACCCGGCCAAGACGGTGTCGCACCCGATGGGCGGGCTGATCTATCCCAAGGCGCGGATCGAGGAGCTTTACCGCATCTTCGAGACCAACCAGGTGGCCGTGGTGGTGGACGCGGAGAAGATCACGGGCATCATCAGCCAGATCGACGTGATCGAGTTCATGAGCCGGCGGGGGAAGTAGGACATGCGTGGCAGCCAAGAATCGAGCACGATCAAACGCCTGGCCTGGTTGCTGGGGGCGGCCGGTGCATTCGCCGCGGGCTCGCTCGGGTACGAGCCACCGCCCGACAGCGACGTCGAGGCCGCTATCAAGTCCGTAGAGACGCGCGTGAAGGGGCTGCGGCCGCCGCAGCTCTTCGAGGAGCGGCTCAAAGCTGTCGCCTATGCGATGGGGCGGCTGCCGGTCAAGGACCTCTCGCTGACGCAGCTGAAGAGACTGGCCACCGCGGGAATGCTGGCCGAGCAGACGGTGCGACCGGCTGTGATGGCACGCCTGGAAGCACTCGCCGCCGACAAGGACGGCGCCGGGGCGATCGCGGCGGCGATGCGCGTAGCGGTCGTGAACGAGGACCGCATCCCCGCGCTCAAGCAGCAGCACAATGAGGTCCTGCAGGCGATGGACGAGGCCATGAGGGCGGCGCTTGCGCACCCGGGTCTGTCAGAAGCGTGGAAGACCGCCGACCCCGCGGCGATGCGCATCCTTTCCTTCATCCGGTTCATGAAGCCTGCGACGCTGGCCAACCCCGCGGTAGTCGACAACCTCGAGCGTGCGCTTCAGCCCGGCCAGAATGGCAACGTGCTGCAGGGACTCGTGACGATCATCGACGTGCTGTCGAGCATCGAGCCGCGGCCGGCCGGCGATGTCGAGCGGCTGCGCAAGGCGTCGCTGGTGGTGCTGGAGAGCGTGAAGACCACGAGCGCTGACGAAGAGAAGCTTTCCAAGCTCATCCGCTCGCAGCTTGAGGGTGCGTACGCAAAGGGTGAACTGCTGGGAAAGCCCGCGCCGGCACTCCTATTCACCGTGACTGAGGCCAAGCCAGCGGTGGCGAGCATCGCCGATCTGAAGGGGCGGGTCGCACTGCTGGTCTTCTGGCACACGCAGGGCAAGGCGTCGATGCGGGCTCTGCCGGCCGCCGAGGCGCTCGCCACCGGTTACAAGGACGCGCCAGTCACCGTGCTGGGCGTGACCAGCCAGCGCGGCAGCGCGACGGATTTCGAAGCACCGGGAAAGCCGCAGCGCGTGGATACCACCGGCAACCCCAAACGGGAGATGGAGCTGACACGCCAGCTTCTCACCGGTCGCAAGCTGGGAACCGGTGTGCCGATGGCATTCACCGAGGAAGTGATGAACGGCGACTACGGTGTGTGCCGCGTGCCGATGGTGGTTGTCATCGATCCGGCGGGGATCGTGCGGGCCCGCGGGAGCGAGCTGCTCGACGACCCTGCGGCTCTGGCCAAACGCATCGAGGCGATCCTCACCGAGTTCAAGATGCCGGCGCCGACGGCCCAGACACCAGCGCAGGCGCCGGCGGCTCAGCCCTCGCCCGCGGGTGATGATGACAAATAAGCCGAGTGGGTCGCCGTGCTTGGCTCTGGCGGCAAATGCCGCGATTTGCTCGCTCGTCGCCTTGATCCCTCGAGAATCGGTGCTATCTTCTTCGCTCATGCTTTGCAGCATCTCCAACCCGCAGGCCCGAGTCATGCCCAGCATGCTCATGGCCATGCCCAGCCCGGACGTGACGGCCCGCCGTCGCGTGTGGCTGGGCCGCTGCTGCTGAAGCGGACCCCCACAGGCGAATAAGGCGGCCGACGCGTCCGGGCTCTCACCGATGAGTGTGCTCGTTGTCTTTGGCCGCGCGGCCTGTCCCTGACGCCGCGGGCGAACCTGTTCTTCAACCCGCCGCGACGCGGAACGCGCTGACCGCGCACCTCGCACTGCATGCGCGATCGCTGCGCGCGGCCAAGGAGGGTCGACCTATGTCTTGCCAGTATCGATTTGACACGCTTGCTGTTCACGCCGGATGTCCCGACGACCCGCTCACGGGCGCGGTGACACCGCCGATCCATCAGACGACCACGTTCGCGCAGGATGAGTTGGGCGGCAAGCCCGATTGGTGCTACTCGCGCACCGGAAATCCCACGCGCGCCGCTCTTGAAGAGGCTCTTGCCGCGATCGAAGGGGGAACAGGGGCCAGGGGCCTGGCGTTCGCGAGCGGCCTTGCCGCCAGCAACGCGGTGCTGCAGACCCTCAGCGTGGGGGACCACGTGGTGGCGTCCCAGGACCTCTATGGCGGGTGCTTCCGCCTGTTCACGAAGATCTTCTCCCGCCTGGGGATTGTCTTCTCGCTGGTGGACACCACGGAGCCGCACAATGTTGCCGCGGCTCTCACGCGCAGCACCAAGCTGGTGTGGCTGGAGACACCGAGCAACCCGCTTCTGCGGGTCACCGACATCCGGCGCTGCTGCGAGATTGCTCGTACGGCGGGCGCCGCCAGCCTTGTCGACAGCACGTTCGCCACGCCCGTGTTCCAGCGACCGCTGGAACTTGGAGCGGACATCGTGCTGCATTCGACCACCAAATATCTCGGCGGGCACTGCGATGTGCTGGGCGGCGCCCTAATTACGAGCAGCACTGAATGGTTCGAACGGCTGAAGTTCATCCAGAATGCCACCGGCGGCGTGCCCGGACCGCAGGATTGCTTCCTGCTGCTGCGCGGACTCAAGACGCTGCGCCTGCGGGTGGAGCAGCACGCCAGGAGCGCGCAGGCGATCGCCCAGCGCCTGGAGCGCCACCCGGAGGCGTCGCGTGTGATCTATCCAGGACTCACCTCGCACCCGCAGCATGAACTGGCGCGCCGGCAGGCCAGCGGCTTCGGAGCGATCCTGAGCCTGGAGCTGCGGGGCGGGCTGGACCGTGTGAAGCGGCTCGTACCCCTCCTGCGGCTCTGGCCGCTTGCCGAGAGCCTCGGGGGAGTCAAGAGCCTGTGGTGCCATCCGGCGACGATGACCCATGCATCGGTCGACGCTGATGAGCGTGCGCGAATCGGCATTGGAGAAGGGCTCATCCGCCTGTCGGTGGGCCTGGAAGACCCCGATGACCTGATCGAGGACCTGCTCAGCGCGATCGACGCAACCGCTGACGCACGAGAAGACGCGACGACGGTCAGTATCGGGGAGGTGGGCTCATGAGCACCCCTGCGAGAGGCCCGAACACCCGCGTCGCCTTGCTGGGGTGCGGAACAGTGGGCTCGGAAGTCGCCCGCCAGCTTCTGGCAGGTGATCGCGAACGCGTTCAGCTCGTGAAGATCCTCGTCCGGCGCGCGGAAGTGGACCGCGGCTTGCCGGCGCAGCTCTTTACGATGTCGTTCGAAGCTGTGCTGGAGGCAGAGCCAGACATCGTCATCGAGCTGATAGGCGGGCTCGACGCCGCGGCCCAGATGATCGGCGCGAGCCTGGATCTTCGCAAGCATGTCATCACCGCGAATAAGACTGCGATCGCCTACCGCGGCGCTGCGCTCGCGGCGCTCGCGCGAGAGCGGAACGTCACCCTCTCTTATAGCGCTGCGGTAGGAGCGTCCCTTCCGATTATCGCGACGCTCCGTCGCCTCCGCGGCGACAGGGTCCGGTCTATCCGCGGCGTCATCAACGGCACCTGCAACTTCATCCTCACGCGCATGGCCGCCAGCGGTTGCACGCTCGAAGCCGCGGTTCGCCAAGCCCAATCACTCGGTTTGGCCGAGCCGGATCCGGGCGGGGACCTGAGCGGGCGCGATTCGGCGGAGAAGCTGGCGGTGCTCGCACGCGAAGCGGGCATTGGCGGGGTCGATGCTGGATCGATGGCGATCGAAGGAATTGCAGCACTCACGTCGGAGGATCACCGCGAAGCACGCCGCCGCGGGTGTGTGATCAAGCTGGTCGCGGAGGTGGATGCGACCGACCCGCGTGCGCGGGCACGAGTGGGGCCGGCACTGCTGCCCATTTCACATCCAATGGCGACGCTTGCCGCGGAGGAGAACGGCGTGGTCCTCTCATCGGAGCTGGCGGGCGATATTTTCCTGCGCGGGCGCGGGGCTGGTCCGCGCCCGACCACGGCGAGCATTCTGGGTGATCTGTGCGAGCTGATCGGGAGCGGGCGCGGCGATAGCCATCGAGAGAGCGTCAGGGTCACGGAACCGCCGCCGGCCGCTGCGCCAGCCCCCGGGCGTCGGCACGTAGTGCGCGTGTTGGGGGCACCCAGCGCCCTCTCGGCCGATCGAGTACTGCGAGCATCGACCGCGACCTGTGTTGAAGAGATCGCGCTGGCCCGTGGCCGGGCGGTCGTCCTGACCGGACCAACCTGCGAGAGCCGCGCCCGTGGTATCGCCGATCTGCTTGGAGGAGCCTCGGTGGTCCTTCCCATGCTCGAGAAGCCGGTCGCCCCGTCCGGCTAGGCACGCGGTATCCTTGCGGATGCCCGATCACTCTTCGCAAGCCCACCGTTTCGGCACGCGCGCCATCCACTCCGGCCAGAGTCCCGATCCGACGACCGGCGCCATCATGACGCCGGTGTACATGACCAGTACGTTCGTGCAGGCTTCGCCCGGCACGATCAAGGACGGGTACGACTACGCCCGCTCGAAGAATCCGACGCGTACAGCACTCGAGGCGAATCTGGCGTCCCTTGAGGGCGGGAAGCATGGGTTCTGCTTCTCTTCAGGTCTGGCATCCATCGACTGCGTGCTCCACACGCTCGCGGCGGGCGACCACGTCGTGCTGTGCGATGATGTCTATGGCGGAACGTTCCGCATTCTGGACAAGGTGTTCAAGCATCATGGTCTTGCGTTCTCGCGCGTGGACATGACGGACCTGGCGGCGACTGAGCGAGCCTTTACATCGAAGACCAAGCTCGTCTGGATCGAGACACCGACCAACCCGATGCTGAAGGTCATCGATATCGCCGCGGTGGCGAAGCTGGCGAAAACGCGCGGGGCGGTTGTCGGCGTGGACAACACGTTCGCGACGCCTTTCCTGCAGACACCGCTGTCGCTGGGCGCCGACCTGGCGATGCACAGCTCCACCAAGTATCTCGGCGGGCACAGCGATGTGATCGGCGGCGTGCTGGTCACAAGCAACGACGATCTGGCCGCGCGCCTCCGGTTTCTGCAGAACGCCGTCGGCGCCATACCCGGGCCGATGGACTGCTTCATGCTCCTCCGCTCGACCAAGACTCTGCACATCCGCATGGATCGCCACTGCAGCAACGCGATGAAAATCGCGCAGTGGCTGGAGAAGCACGCCGGGGTTGAGCGGGTCATCTACCCCGGGCTGGCGAGTCATCCTCAGCATGCGCTCGCCAGGAAGCAGATGCAGGGCGGATTCGGAGGCATGATCACCGCCACGCTCAAGGGCGGCATGGATGCGTCGCGGCGATTCCTCGAACGCGTTCACCTCTTCTCGCTTGCTGAGTCCCTCGGCGGCGTTGAATCGCTGATCGAACACCCTGCGATCATGACCCACGCCAGTGTGCCGCCGGAGAACCGCGCAGCTCTGGGCATCACCGATGGCCTTGTGCGCCTGTCGGTAGGCATTGAGGATGTGGACGATCTGATCGGCGACCTCGACAACGCACTGCGCTAGCAGAAGAGCGATCATGCACACGCACTCCGCCACCATCACCTGGACTCGCGGCGACCAGCCGTTCCTGGATAAGAAGTACTCGCGCGGGCACACCTGGTCTTTCGATGGCGGAGCCACCATTCAGGCGTCATCATCGCCGCTGGTCGTCGCCCCGCCACTGACTGATCCGAGCGCGGTTGATCCCGAGGAGGCTCTCATCGCCGCGGCATCATCGTGCCACATGCTCTGGTTCCTTGCTCTCGCCGCGGCTCGCGGTTTCCTCGTCGACTCCTACACCGATGCGGCGGTTGGCTTCATGACCAAAGACCCTGACGGCAAGGAATGGATGAACCGAATCGAACTCCATCCCGGAATCGTCTTCGCCGTCGCCCGCCGCCCCACGGGCGACGAACTCGCGAAGCTCCACCGCGATGCTCACCACCACTGCTACATCGCCAACTCATTACGCTCGGAGATCGTGGTGGTGGACGAACCCGCGGCGGGCTAGAGTGACCTGCGAAGAGAAATCGGCGCTCCTGCGCCGCGACTGGAGGCCTCATGCCCGCCCACTCTTCGGCACCCGCCGATGCTCGCGTTCTCCGCTGGTCCAACCTTCCCACCGATCAACCAATGCCCAAGATCACACGCCAGCGCGTGATCGGCGAGCACGTGATGATCTCGAAGGTCAAGCTTTCCCGCGGCTTCGAGCTGGGAACGCATTCGCATTTCAACGAGCAGATGGTGTGCGTGGTGTCCGGCCGCGCGACCTTCGTGCTGCATGAAGGAACACCCAAGGAGCGAGCGGTGATACTGGGCGCGGGCGAGGTGCTCCATCTGCCGCCCGAGGTGCCGCACAGCTGCAAGGCGCTTGATGACACGGAGATCTGGGACATCTTCTCGCCGCCGAGCGAGAAGACGGGCGTAGATCGCACCTGACGCCTTAACACTGCCCCCTGCTGCTGTCGGCGTGAAGGAGGAGGTTGCCGTGACCGCCAAATGGCGCTGGGTTGATCGCACGTTTACCTTTGATTTTCCTGTCGGCAAGTTCCCCGAAATTCTTTCTCGCTATCGCGGCACGCCAGCGCGTCTCGAAGAGCTTGTTCGCCATCACCCCCCCAGTCATCTCGCCTGGCATGACGCACCGAGCACCTGGTCGATCCTGCAGAACATCGGTCATCTACTGGATCTGGAAGCCCTGTGGGAGCGCCGCCTCGACGACTACCTCGCCGGGAAGGAAATGCTCTCGGCCGCGGACATGACCAATGCCGCGACCAACTTGGGTGACTTCGATTCGCGCGAGCCTGATGATCTTCTCCGATCGTTCCGCACTGCACGAGGTCGCGTGGTCGACCGCCTGGAAAGGCTGCCCGAATCGGACTGGGCGCGAGTCTCCATCCATCCGCGGCTCAAGCAGCACATGCGCCTGGTGGACGCGATCGCCTTCACATCCGACCACGACGACTATCACCTGGCGCGGATCAGCGAGTTGATCGCTGGGGCGAAGCTCGCTCGGTGAATACGGGCGCCTCCTGGGCAGAGCCTTCGCCGCTGCGCGTGGTCGCCGCGTCGCCGCCGCGCTCGTCGCGCACGACCACCTCCCGCTGCGGAACAGCCACGCCGATCCGCTCGCGCTCGAGTCCTTGCTTCACATTCACGATCAAGCGGTCCTTCACTCCGCCAAAGTCCGCGGCGAGCGCCCACACCGCCACCAGCCAGCTCACGCCCGCCGGCGAATAGTCGGCCAGCACGACGTCCACAGGTCCATCGGCCAGCCGTCCGGTCACGGCCTCTGCACTCTCGCGCAGCACTCGGCGGGTGATCGCCGCGTCTGCACCGTGCGCCACGGTGATGGTGAGGTCGACACGCCGACGTGCGTGATGCGTCGTGTTCTCGATCGTGTTCCCGAAGATCAGGCTGTTGGGCAGAATCAACCGTCGGTGATCCGCCGTATCCAGCTTCGTATTAAAGAGATCGATGTCATCGACCTTCCCGCTGAAGCCCGCAACGGTGATCGAATCCCCCACGCGGAACGGCCGCAGCACCAGGAGCATCACGCCGGCCGCGAGATTCGACAGGCTCCCCTGCATCGCCAGCCCGATCGCCAGACCCGCCGCACCGATCACGGCGACCACGCTGGTGGTGTTGATCCCGAAGATCCCCAGGCAGGCTACCAGCGCAAAGAGCAGCACCACCCAGCGCGAGGCGTTGCTGAAGAACCGCACCAGCGTCTGGTCCATCCGCGGCCGATCGAGCACGCGATAGATCGTCTTCCTCACCCACGATGCGAATATCCACGCCACGATCAAGACGACGATCGCCCCGACGATCCGGCTTCCCCAGTCGATCGCCAGCTGCGCCAGGTGGGTCACCGCCAGCTCGCCGCTGGCATCCCGGGCAGTGAACCGGTCGATCGCACTCTGCCCAAGATCCGACAGAACCGGCATCGGTCGTTCCCTTCATGCTTGGAGCCTGGACAACGCCAGCTTGTTGGATCCTTCGCCATCACTGGCTGAGGTCAGAAATCGTCGTCATCATCGCTCGCATGCGGGTCGGGTTTCCCCGACTCCCCATCTTCGTCATCCTCTTGCAGATCATCATCCTCGCCTGCCCCATCTCGAATCGCGCCTTCGGCTCCCGGGCTGGGCACGATGTTGTCACGCCCCAGCACCAGATAGTCCCCCATCTCCAGCGCCTCGGCGAAGCTCGCCTTGGCCGCGGGAACATTGGACGCCCACGGCAGCACCTGCCGGCGGAGCAGGTGCTCGACCGTCGCCACCGCGTCACCGCAGACGACCGTCGTCGCCTCCCCGCCTTCGATGATCACCCCGCACATCCCGGGCGAAACGCCGGGTAGTGGGAAGAGATCGACGCCCTCGGCAAGCGTTTCGGGCGCTTCCTCGCATCGCTCCAGCATCGCCACCTCGTTCTCCACAGCCTTCTTCAGCTCCTCGTTTCCCTGTTCCACCGCGTGACGCAGGGCGCTGATCATCGGCACCCCCACGCCCTCGCGCTCCGCGCGGCTGATCCACCAGGTCGCATTTTCGAACGCCCCTATCCCGCGATGTGTGTCCGGATGGAAGCTGGTGAGAAAGACATGCGTGATGTCATCAGGCTCCACGTGCGCCCGTTCCGCGAGCCGCTGAACCATGGCGCGATCTGGCAGCCCAGGATCGATCAGCAGCGTCACCTCGCCCGAGCGGATGAGCGTGCACGTCGAGTGGCCCGATCGCACGGGCTCGCGCTCTCTCCATAGAGGGTGTGCCGCCAGGGTCCCGATCGAAATCACGCGCAAATCCGCCATGGGTTGCCTGTGCTCGTTGTGCCTGTGCTTGCCTCGAACTTGGTCCGCACCCCTATTCGGCCGCCCCATCCCTGCTCACCATCAATCTGTGCAGCACCGGATGGCCTTCCCGCTTCTTCTCGATCAGGCGCGCAACCACCAGCGGCGGCACCACTTTCTTCAGCGGCCGCATGTCGCGTCCCATCGCCGTGAGCTGCTTGATCAGGCTCGACGAGGTGTACGCGAAGCTCTGCCCCGCGACCACAAACGCCGTTTCCAGGCCGGCCACCTCACGGTTCGTCACTGCCTGCTGCACCTCGTTCTGCAGATCCGAAAGGTTGCGGATGCCGCGGAGCAGCGCGGTTGCTCCACGCCTGCGGGCAAAGTCCACTGTAAGGCCATCGAACGCCTCGACGCGCACCGAAGCCAAGCCGTCATTGCGCTCCTGGCGCACGAGCTCCGCGACAAGATCTCTGGCCATCGCGACGCGCTCGGCGGCTGTGAAAAGCTCGTCCTTGCTCGGGTTGCGCCCAACCGCGACGATCAGCTCATCAAAGAGCGCCCGCCCGCGCCGGATCACGTCCAGGTGCCCGTAGGTCACCGGGTCAAACGAACCAGGAAACACGGCCAGATGCCACACCCGCCGCCCGTTTGCGGCCCGCGGCGAGGCGGGTCTGATAACGGCGGCTCTGCGGGATCCGAGGCGGGCGGAGCGTTTGCGGGGCATGGGGTCCGAGTTTATGCGCCCGGGCGCCTCCCGCCGGGCACATGGCCACACAAACCTCAGGACCCGGTCACCTCCAGCAACAAGCTCGCTGGCATCCGGCGGTTGTGAATTGGATGCTTCATGTTGAACTACGAGCGAGGGCGGATGGAGGAGACCGCCCTTGCTCACCCAAGCCCCTGCCAAGGCCCCGCGCCGGAATGCCTCCCCGGCGTGGGGCCATTTTTGCAAGCATGGAAGGAGCCAACGATGAGCTGGGTGTGGCGCCACCCACACGCAGGCCTGGTCTTCAATGCTCTTCGCTCGTCGCCTGTTACTACGCTCCCCCCGTGCGGCTGATGCTCTTCACCGACACGCTGGCCGATGTCAACGGCGTTTCTCGTTTCGTCTGCGACATGGGCCGCTGCGCCAGGGGATCCGGCCGCGACTTGACGATCGTCACCAGCACGCGCCTGAACTGCCCGGACGGCGCCAACATCGTGAATCTCCGCCCGCGCCTGGCCCGCCCGATGCCCGGGTACCCGAATCTGGAACTGGTGACGCCGCCCGTCGCGCGCGCGGCCCGGCTGATCCGCGAGCGCCGGCCAGACATCATCCACATCTCCACCCCCGGGCCTGTCGGACTGGCAGGGCGCATCGCGGCAAAGCGCGCCGGGGGCGGCGTGCCGATCGCCGGTGTCTATCACACCGATTTTCCGGCCTATATCGAGCACCTCTTCGGCGACGATGCGCTCACTTGGCTCTCCGGCGCGGCCATGCGCTGGTTCTACGGCCCGTTCACGCGCATCTTCACGCGCTCCGCTCAGTTCGCCCGCAGCCTTCATCATCTGGGCTTTCATTGCAGACGGATCACGCGCCTGCGCCCGGGAACCAACATCGCCACGTTTCACCCGCGCTTCCGCGACCCGCGGATCTGGGAGCGCCTCGAATGTAATCCGATCGCCGTGAAAATCCTCTACTGCGGGCGCGTGAGCATCGAGAAGAACCTTCCGCTGCTGGTGCGCGCGTGGCGCGGCACGCAGTCTCGCCTGCGGTCGGACCCGAAGGCTCCGCGCGCTCAGCTCGTCATCGTGGGCGATGGTCCCTACCGCGCACAGATGGAGCGGGACCTCGCCGGGAGCGGCGCATGCTTCCTCGGCTTCCGGCACGGGCCTGAGCTCTCCGCAATTTACGCCTCCAGCGATTTCCTGGTCTTCCCGTCGGTCACCGACACGCTCGGGCAAACCGTGATGGAGGCCCAGGCCTCCGGCATCCCGGTGGTGATTACCGACCGCGGCGGCCCGCGGGAAGTCGTGCGCAACGGCCAAACGGGTCTGGTCCTCCCCGGTCACACGCCCCGTGCATGGATCGATGCGATCCACAAGCTCATCCACGACGCTCCCCGCCGCCAAGCGATGGGCGCCGCCGCCCATGCTTTCATGCAGTCCCACTCCATCCACGATTCCTTCGAACACTGGTGGCGCACACACGAACAATCACTCACCGACGGTCGGATGTGAGGTCGTCCCCCGCATGCCTCTGCTCATCGCCGCCGCCACTCGTATCCCCCTGGTCGTACCTCAAAAAAACCCGGCCGCGCAATGACGCGCGGCCGGGCGAGTCTCACTCTACTTTCGTTGCGACCAGCTGGTTCAGGCAGCGCGGCGATAAGCGCGCTTGAAGCTGAACGACCGGCGGGACTTCCGCGTCTTGCGGAACTTCCGCTTGAACGCCTTGAACTTGAAGTTACCGGTGCGACGGTTCTTGAAGCTCACCTTGCGGCGCGTCTTGCGATTGGTCTTCCGCGCCTTGGTCGTGCGGCGACGACCCGAGAAGCGGCGCTTGCGATTGCTCTTGACGTTCCGGCGGGTCTTGCGGGTCGTACGTGCCATGCGATTTGACTCCATTGAGGCGGCACGTGGCGTGCCCGCCTGTCTTGCGTGTGCGGCGAGATTCCATCCTCGTCGCGACGTGGGCCGCGGCACACGCCGCCACCCTGCGTCGGGGTCCATCGACCGCTCGACTGGGCCGATTGAGCCGTCCTTTCACTTTTTCCCGCCTTTTCCGGGCGCATGAGCACAACATGCGCCGATTCCGGCACGCCACGCTCATCCTCGATCAAATTGAGAGATCGCGAGCCCGACGCATGCTCACCGGTCCGCGGCCGGGATCGCATCGCGATAGAGCGTCATCACATCCTCGCGCAGCTTGGCCCGGTCATCATCCCGGATGTACATCATGTGGCCGGCCTTATAGAACGTCTGCGAGATGTTCTTGCGGATCGACTCCTCCAGGCCCAGGTGCGTCATTGTCCAGGTCATCGCGTGGGCGGGCGTTGCGAAATCGAACCAGCCGCTGCACGCCAGCACCTTCAGGTTCGTGTTGAAGGCCATCGCCGAGCGGAGCGACTCGGCGACGTTGGTGTACCGGTTGCCGCCGGGAAAACGCCAAGGGTGCACCGCCCCCGTGAGAATCTCGTAGTTCATGTCGAACTCGTACTTCAGCTCGCTGCGCATATAGGTGTTGAGCGCCGCCGTGAACGGGCCTTGAATCGCCGCGTAGCTGGCATCGAACTCCGGCCCGCCGCCGGCATCGGTTCGATCGATTCCCTTGTACCGGCTGTCGAGCCGGCCCACGGTGCGCGACTGATCGCGGAGCAGCTCCTTGGTGAACTGGCCCAGCGACGGACGAAGGTTGCAATCGAGCAGGAAATCGGTCGAAAGACCGGTCAGCTCCGACAAGCGACGGGCCACCGCGCTGCGCTCTTCGCCCTTGAGGTTGTCCCCCTTCATCAGCGCAGTGGTATAAGCGCCGTCGGCGTATTCGCGGGCCGCGTCGATCGTCCGCTGCAGGTCCGAATCCAGCGGGGCCTTGAGCTTCTTGTGATAGAACGCCGTCGCCGCGTAGCTGGGCAGATAGAGCGGATAGATCAGGTCGTTCCCCAGATCAAACGACAGTGTCTGGAAATACAGCACGGGCGAGATCAGCACGATGCCGTTGATGTACACCCCCAGGCGTGACTGCAGATCGGGCGCCAGTGCGCTGGCTCGCGTCGTGCCGTACGACTCTCCGCAAAGAAACTTGGGCGATGCCCAGCGGCTGCTCCGGACCAGGTAGAGCCGGATGAAGTCCGCGACTGCATGCGCATCCTCGTCGAGCCCATGGAACTGGTGCGGGTCCTCGCCCTCAATCGCCCGGCTGAACCCGGTGCTGACCGGGTCGATGAAGACCAGGTCCGTGAAATCCAGCCACGACGTTTCGTTGTCCACCAGCGTCTGGGCCTCCGGCAGCCGCTCCCCATCAACGCCGAACTTCACGCGGCGCGGGCCGAGCGCTCCCATGTGCAGCCAGACCGACGACGACCCTGGGCCGCCGTTGAAGGCGAAGGTGATCGGCCTCGCGGCGGCGCCCGCCTCTGGCAGGTCCGTGCGTGTGTAGGCGATGTAAAAGATATTGGCTTTGGTCTTGGTCGCGTTGTCATCCTGCACCGGCAGCGTGCCCGCCGTCGCCTTGTAGCTCACCGGCTTGCCCGCGATCGTGACCTGGTGCTCGGTGGTCACCGGTTCTGGCGGCCTGGGGTTCTTGGGCTCGTCGGCAAGGGCGAACCCGGCGGTCAGAATGACCAGGCAGGAGAGGAGGGCGGTCGAGCCGGTGCGCAGCGGGGTCAACATGGGGTAATTTCCTAACGGGAGTCTACAGGATCGTCGCCTCCGGAAGCACAGATACTCCGGCGTGATCGGCCCGTCAGCGCTCCAGCCCGCCAAAGATGTGGTAATGCCCGATGCCGATCCCCAGCGTGTGAGCGATCTGCTCGCCGCGGCCCAACGCGGCGAGCGCAAGGCCACCGACCAGCTCGTCGCCGTTCTCTACGACGAGCTCAAGCGCGTCGCCACCTCCTTGCTGCGCGGCGCGGGCCCGGGGCCGGTCACCCTGCAGTCCACCGCGCTGGTGAACGAGGCCTACCTGCGCCTGCAGGGCGGGCGCAACTGCGCCTGGGAGAGCCGGGCCCACTTCTTCGGCGCCGCCGCCCGCGCGATGCGGCAGATCCTGATCGATCGCGCCCGCTCGGCACGCGTCGGCAAGCGCAGCGAGTCGGCCGTCGAATCGATCGCGCTGGCGCTCGATGAATCGGGCGGCACCCCCAGCAACGACGACATGCTCGCGCTCGATCGAGCGATGGCGTCGCTGGAGTCCCGCGACTCGCGCCAGCACGATGTGGTCATGCTCCGCTTCTTCGCCGGCCTCACCGTCGAGCAGGCCGCCGAGGTACTCAACGTCTCCCCCGCCACGGTCAAGAGCGACTGGTCGTACGCCCGCGCCTGGCTTCTGCGCGAGGTCGAGCGCACCCGCGGCAGCAACTTCGGGATGGGGGAGACCTCGTGACCGCGCGACCCGACGAGGCCGCGGTTCGCCGCCTCTTCGACCACGCCTCGTCGCTCGAATCCGACGTCCGCGCGGCGCTCCTCGCCGATGTTCGCAAGCGCGACCCCGCACTGTTCGATGAGGTGGCCTCGCTTCTCCGTTTCCACGAGACCGATGGAGTCCTGGATCGCCCGCCGATGGCCCCCCCGCTCTCGAGCGCGCCGGCGCGCCTGGGCGCTTATCGCATCATCGGAGAGCTCGGGCGCGGCGGCATGGGCGTCGTCTATGAGGCTCAGCAGCAGCACCCCAGCCGGCGGGTGGCGCTCAAGGTCCTTCGCCCCGAGATCGCCAGCGAGGGGGCGGTCCGCCGCTTCGCTCGCGAGGCCGAGGTGCTCGGCGTTCTCCATCACCCCGGCATCGCGCAGGTCTTCGAGGCCGGCGAAGCCAAGGACGACCAGGGCGTGCTCCGCACGTTCATCGCGATGGAGCTGGTCCCCGGCAAGCCCCTGACCGATTTCGCCCGGCGCGAGAAGCTGACCGTCCATGAGCGCCTGAAGCTGATCGCCCACGTCGCCGACGCCATCGATCACGCGCACCGCCGGGGCGTCATCCACCGCGACCTCAAGCCGGGCAACATCCTCGTTGAGGAGAGCACCGAGGCGGCCCTGGAGGGCCGGAAGGACCCGGTCAGCGCCGGCTCGGCGCTCTCGGCTCTGCACGCGTTCCCCAAGGTGCTCGATTTCGGCATCGCACGCCTCGCGGAAACCGATGCCGCCATCACCTTTCAGACTCACCCCGGGCAGGTCGTCGGCACGCTGGCATATATGTCCCCCGAGCAAGCCGGCGGCGACCCGCGCCGCGTGGATACCCGCAGCGACGTCTATTCGCTAGGCGCGATCCTCTACGAGCTGCTCGGCGGACGCCCTCCCATCGATCTCACCGGCACCAGCCTCACCCAGGCCGTCACCGCCATCCAGCAGATCGAGCCCGAGCTCCTGGGGCGCATCAACCCGGACCTCCGCGGCGACGTCGAGGCGATCGTCGCCAAGTCGCTCGAGAAGGACGCATCCCGCCGTTACGCCTCCGCGGCAGAGATGGCCGCGGATATCCGCCGCCACCTCGCCGATGAGCCGGTGCTGGCCCACGCTCAGACCACCTGGTACCAGGTCCGCAAGTTCGCGCGCCGCAACCGGGTGCTGGTGGGCGCGACGACGCTGATCGCCCTGGCCCTCACCGGAGGCGTCATCGGCACCAGCTGGCAGTGGTGGCAGGCCGCCCGCGAGCGCGAGCGAGCGACTATCCAGGCGGAGCGCGCCACGGAGACCGCGGCGTTCTTGCGCAAGATGCTCAAGTCCGCCACGCCCGAGGGCAGCGCAGGCCGCCAGCTCACCGTGCGCGAGCTGCTCGATAGCGCCGCCAGGGACCTGACCGATCAGGGGGCGTCCACCAACCAGCTGGTCGCCGCGGACACCCACCTGGTGCTGGCGGAGGCGTACTCGGCCCTCACCGAGTACGTCAAGTCCGAGGATCACGCACGGATGTCATACGAAGCCGCGGCAGGCGCGCTGGGCGAATCCAGCGAGACCGCACTGCAGGCCGTCGCCGTCCGCTCGCTAGCGCTGGCCAATCTGGAGCGAGGCGGCGAAGGTGTGGTCATCGCGGGTCCTGCGCTCGAGCTGGCCCAGCGCCAGTTCGGGCCCGATTCGCCGATCGCCATCGAGCTGATGCATTCCCTGGCCGGTTGCTCGGTGCGCAAAGCCATCCCGGAGCCTCAGAAGGCCGAGGAGTGGGCACGCCAGAGCGTCGCCGCTGCCCAGCGCCACTACGGGCCGGATCATGATCGCACCGCCTCGGCCATGCAGCTGCTGGCCTACGTACTCGGATACAGCGGCGACAAGGTCAAGCTGCGCGAAGCGATCGATGTCGATAAACAAGTGCTGGCGATCCGCAAGGAACGCCTGGGTGAGAATCACCCGCGCAGCATCCTGACCAGCAAGGACCTGAGCCGGCTCTACTTCCGGGCCGGCGACTTCGCACAGGCGGTCGCCGTCGCCGAGCCGACGCTCCCCCTCGCTCGGCGCGTAATGGGCCCGGATCACATGGTGACGATCAGCATCGAGAGCGGGCTGGCCGAGGCGCTCGAGCAGGTCGGTCGCGTGCCCGAGACGCTCCCGCTTCTGGATCACGTCTACCAGCGGCTCAAGGCCACCAGCGGCGTGCACGGGCTGGAGACGATGCTGGCGCGTCATCAATACGTGCGGATGCTCCTGGGCGTGGGCAAGTGCGACCAGGCCGAGGCGCTCATCGATGAGCAGGAGGCCGCCAAGGCCGTCTTCGGCGAAGGACACCTGGAACCCACCCTCACGTTCATGCGCTTCGGCCTGGCGTTCTGCCGCCACGATCTGACCAGCATGGAGAAGCTTGCCGAGCGCCTTCGCGGCACAACCTACGAGGAAGAAACGCACGAGGCTGTGGAGCAGGAGCGCCGTAAGTCGCGCGAGAACGCGGGCCGGAACTGAAGCAACGCGATGACGACGCATGCCGCCCAGCCCATCGAAGCGTCGCCGCTGGAACCGGGCCCATGGACCGTTCCGGACGATCGCCCGTGCATGCAATGCGGCTATAGCTTGCGCGGTCTCACGGTCTCGGCCAGCTGTCCAGAGTGCGGCATGCCGCTGGCCAACTCGGTTCGCGGCGCCTTCCTCCGATTCAGCGACCCGGCATATCTGCGCACGATTCATGCCGGCGTCAAGCTCATCGAGTGGGCGATCGTCCTGCGCGCCATCGCGTTCTTCGGTAACCTCTTGCTCTCGGCGACCAGCGTGGTCGCCTCGGCATACCAGAACGACCTGCGCTCCTGGCTGCTCTACACGCCCGCCTATCTCGCCGCGTACATCGGCTGGTGGATGTTCACGGCGTCGGATCCGGGGTTGCAGACGTTCGACCCTTCGCGCCGCCCGCGACGATGGATCCGCATCACGATACTCGCGGCCATCGGCGTGACCTTCGTCGACCTGGTCGTGCTTGTGGCGGGACTGCCCTTTGCTCGAACGGTCACCAATGTCGTCGGCGTGTTGTCATTCGTCGGGTGGGTGATCCGAACGATGGTCGCGATTCAATACTGCCTTTGGCTCGCCCGGCGCGCCGAGAGCGCGAAGGTCGCCGGAACTGCGCAGACGATGACCTGGGGCATCCCGGTGCTGGCGACCGTTGGTTCGATCGTGCTCGGACTGGGAGCGCTCCTCGCGATCGCATTCTTTCTCGGGCTGCTCGACGATGTCCGTTCGCTTCTGCGGCGGGCAAGGCGGCAGCGCGAGACCATCACCACGCCGCCAGCAGGTCTGACAGCAGGCGCACACCCCATCCCACCGGCCCCTTAACGAAAGGCCCGGCGTCGGATTCGGTCGCGTGCACACCGGCGATGTCGAGGTGGCACCAGGGAATCCTGTTCTCGAGGTAGCCATCGACGAAGTACGAGAGGAACGCCGCGCCCTGGATCGGGTGGGCCTTGCGGTTGGGATTCGAATTGAGAATGTCGGCAATCGGCGACTTCATCAGCTCGCGATATTCGTTGTGCATCGGGAGCTGCCAGACCCGCTCCCCGCTCCGGTCACTGGCCTCCTCCACGCTGCGGCGCAGGCGGTCGTCGTCGCAGAACATGCCGCAGAATGTCGATCCCAGCGCCACGACCACGCCGCCGGTGAGCGTGGCGAGATCGATGATCGCGGCGGGATCTTCCTTCTCGCACGCCCAGCAGAGGCCGTCAGCCAGCACCAGCCGCCCCTCGGCGTCGGTGTTGGTGATCTCCACGCTGACGCCGTTGCGATAGACGATCACGTCATCGGGGCGATACGCCTCCTCGCTGATCGAGTTCTCCGCGGCACAGAGCAGCGCGACGACCGGTACATTCGGCTTCACCGCGGTCGCGATCGCGTGCATGGCGCCCAGGACCGCGCAGCCGCCGTCCTTGTCCCGCTTCATGCCCACCATGCCGTTGTTGATCTTGAGCGAAAGCCCTCCGGTGTCGTAGGTCATCGTCTTGCCGATGAGCACCACCGGCTTGCCATTCTTGCGGCCCTTCCTGGGTGTGTATTCCAGCCGGATGAAGCAAGGCTTGTTCTCGCTGGCCTTGCCTACGTTGATGTGGCCGACCAGCTTCTCGCGAACCAGCGCGTTCCCGCGGAGCACGCTGAACTCCAGCCCGTGTTGGCGCGCCATCTGCTGCGCCTGCTGGGCCATCCAATCGGGGGTGGCGATGTTGGGGGGCGTTTCGCTGAGCGTGCGGGCGAAATTGGTGGACTCGGCGAGCGCAAGACCCAGCTCGAATCCGTCGGATAACTTGCCGCCACCGGCATCGACCGTGATCGCCTGACGCTCCTTCTTGTCGGTCGCCTTGCCCTTGAACGCCGTAGCGTTCCAGGAAAGCAGCCCGAACGCCTCGCCGGCGCAGCGTCCGGCAAGCTTGGCATCCACCGGCTTCTTCTGCTGGTCGAGCGTCGGACTCAGGTGGAAGCGGACGCTGGTCTCTTTCGCGGCGGCAAGCTTTCGGCCCGCCGCGGCGACAGCGTCGCGGAGATCGCCGGCCTTGAAGCTCTTTCTTTTCCCCAGCCCGATGACGATGACGCGCGTCGCCTTGCCTCGGCCTTCAGCGGGAAGGAACGCCTCGACCGCGTTGCCGACCGACCCGGTGAACTCGCCGCGCTGCACCGCCGCGGCGATCACGCGCCCGACATCGGCATCCAGCACCTCGCGCGGGAGATCGGCATCCTGGAATTTGGCAAAGACCATCGCGGCCGAGCGGGCGACCTCACCGACGCGAACAGATGCGAACATGGGACTCTCCAGCCGCGAAATGCGGGCGAGAGTGTAGGAAAGCCTGAGGGCTGGAATTGAAGCCCGAATGCTCAGCTAGGCGGCCGCGCGGTTGATGGCGCACTTGGGCTCCAGCCCGCACTCAAGAAGATACCGGAGCAGGTCGTGCGCCGTCACGACACCAACGCAGCGGGCCTGATCGTCGAGCACGGGCATGCAGTTGAGGCGGTGGGCCAAGAGGAGAATGACCGCGTCCTTGACGGGCATGGTCGGCGCGCCGGAGATGAGCTTGCGGTGCATGATCTGGTGCACCTTGCGCTGCAGGAGGAACGAATCCTGCGGACGCTCGGACATCTTGCCCAGGAACGGGCTGAGATTCCGGAGCAAGTCGCGATCGGAGATGATCCCCACGACCTTCTGCCGCTCGACCACCACCAGGTGATGAAAGCCGTGCCTCTCGAACAGCTCGCGGACGTGGGCGAGCGTGTCGTCGAGGCCGATGGTCACAACATGCTTGGTCATCACATGGTCGAGGGTCATGGGGATTCCTGAGTCGCGAAAGCCGGGTCGCGAGAATCGACCAGTTTCATCGACCGGCAAGCCAAGTGTGTTAGGATCGTCGCGTGAAGCAGCGAGGGAAACAGGGCCGGTCCGCCGCAGCACGCGCACAAAAGAAGGGCGCGCCCGAATCTGCGCCACCCGCAACGTCCGGGAACGCGCGGCTCGCCGGCCAAGGGGGGCGAGACAAGCCCGTCGATCCGGTTGGTCCGGGCGGCTCGCTGCAGGCGCCGTGGCGGATGGAGTACCTGGAGTCCCTGGGTGAGAAGGAGAAGCCCGCGACAGGCAAGCCACCGGGAGCAGCGGATGACCACAGCGCGGGCGCGGCGAGCTTCCTGCGCGACTACTGGGTCACCCCGGCTACCGACCAGAAGAACCACGTGATCGTCCGCACGCCCCACGGGATGGTGCTGCTCAATGCTTTCCCATACGCCAACGGGCATCTGCTGGTGGCGTTGGGAGAGGGTCGCGCAAGGCTGCTGGATTACTCACCCCGGCAGCGAGCGGCGCTGTGGCAATTGACCGATATCGCGGCGGACCTGTTGGAAACAGCGCTTTCGCCGCAGGGGATCAACATCGGGGTAAACCAGGGCCGCGCGGGCGGGGCCGGTGTGCCGGGTCATCTGCACGTGCACCTTGTGCCGCGCTGGGGTGGGGATATCAACTTCATGACGGCGGTGGCGAAGGTTCGGGTGATTCCCAGCTCGCTGGAACTGATGGCGAAGCGATATCGGGAGGCTTGGGGGAGGATTCGCGATCACTGGACACGCTGACCGTTCGAGCTGCTGCTCCTTCGGCTCCGAGCCGATACCGACGGACACACAATGACACGCACACGGCAAAGAAGACGGCGCGGACCGCCGCGGCCTCTCGCGAAAACACATTCGTCCCGTAAAACCACCGCGCCCGTCGCCGGAGAGATGGCGTGGGGAACCCACGAGATGAACATGTAAAACTGTTCGCGACGATACGGCTTGCGGTTGCCGGGCGAACATCATCCAGGCAGCCGACAATGAATTTTACGAGCCGCGTTGCATCCGCTCGGCAAGCGCAAACGCAAGCTCCATGCTCTGCTCGTAGTTGAGCCGCGGGTCGCAGAGCGAGTCGTAGCGGCGCGAGAGGTCGCTCTCGGTGAGGCCGGCAGCGCCCCCAAGACACTCGGTGACGTCCTCGCCGGTCAGCTCGACGTGCACGCCGTTCAATCGCGAGCCCGCGGCGTGGTGGATGTCCCAGGAGTAAAGCAGCTCCCCCAGGACGTCCTCGAACTTACGAGTCTTTATGCCGCCGGGCGTCGTGAAGGCGTTGCCGTGCATCGGGTCGCACGACCAGAGCGCCGATCGTCCGCTGCGCCTGACAGCATCGATCAGCCCCGGGAGCACTCGCTGCACGTTGGCGACGCCCAGCCGCGGCGTGAGGACGATCTTTCCCGGCTCGTTGCCCGGATTGAGCGCCTCGAGCGTGCGGAGAAGATCGTCGGGCGTGGCGCCCGGGCCGACCTTGACGCCGACCGGATTGCGGATGCCGCGGAAGAACTCGATGTGCGGGCCGTCGAGGGCCCGCGTGCGCTCGCCGATCCACGGGAGGTGTGTGGTGAGGTTGTAGTAACCCTCGCGACGCGGCACCGTGCGCGTCTGCGCGGCTTCGTAGTAGAGATTGAGCCCCTCATGACAGGTATAGAACTCGACCGCGGTCATGTCGCCGACGGTGCGCTCGCCGAGTGCCTCGATAAAGCGGACGCCCTCGCCGATCTGTCGCGTGAGCCGTGCATACTGCTCGCGCAGCTCGGCGGGGAGCGCGGCCTTTTTGAGGAAGCCCAGCTCCCAGTACTCGGGGTGGTGCACATCGCCAAAGCCCGCATCCAGGAGCGAGCGAATGAAGTTGAGGGTGATGGCCGCGTGCTTGTAACCCTCGACCATAAGCGCGGGATCGGGGCGACGAGCTTCCTCGGTGAACTCGGCGCGGTTGACCAGATCGCCGAAGTACGAGGGGAACGAGACGGGCTTGCCGCCGACGGTCCTGGTCTCGGTGGCGCTGGAACGCGGCTTGGCGTATTGGCCGGCGAAACGGCCGAGGCGGATCACCGGCTGCTTGCCGGCGTACGTGAGCACCAGCGACATCTGCAGGAGAATCTTGAGCTTGGCGGTGATGATGTTGGGAACGCATCCGGCAATGGTTTCGGCGCAGTCGCCGCCTTGGAGAACGAACCGCTTGCCCGCCTCAGCGCCCGCGAGCAGACCGCGGAGGCGCTCAATCTCCCAGGAGGTGACCAGCGGCGGAAGCTCTCGCAGACGCGCGCAGGCTCGCGCGAGGGCGTCGTGATCGGGGTAGTGCACCGCCCAGTTCCATGGGCGGGATTGCCAGGACTCAGGCGACCAGGATGGGGCGGGATCGGATTTCAACTTTGAAGTCAACTCTCGGGCTTCAAACGGTAACCGCCTCCGGCCGGCGCGGCGGGCGCACCGGCACGTGGAGCCATCATCGGCAGGAATCGCGCCTTGAGTCAGCTGCGCTTGATGTTCTCGCGGCTGATCATCAGCTCCAGGGTCTGGCAGACCAGGTCCACCTCGCGCTCAGTGATGTTGTTGTGGAAGGGGAGCGCGATGGTCCGGGCGCTGACGCTCTCGGCGATGGGGAACTCGCCGCCCTTGAAGCCGAACCGCTCGCGGTAGAAGGGCTGGAGGTGGATGCAGGGGAAGTAATCGGCCGCGCCCACGTCGTGGCGGCGCATGCCCTCGATGATCCGGTCCCGCTCGTCGCGGGTGTAATGGGCCGCGAGACGGATGACGAAAACGAACCAGGACATCACCGTCTCAGGAAGAAGCGTGGGGAGAATGATGTCGGGGTTGGTCATGAGTCGCTGCATATACATGCGCGCGATGGCTTGGCGGCGCTCGATGATCTGGCTGAAGCGGCGCATCTGCACGACACCCAGTGCGGCCTGCAGCTCACACATGCGGTAGTTGTAGCCGAGCCGCTCGTGGAAGAGCCACGAGCCGGTGCCGGTGGCGGCTGGCGCGCCGGTGGAGGAGCGCTGGGTCACGCCGCTCCCTCCCATCCCCACAGCGGTGACGGCGTGGCTGCCGCCGGTGCCGGGGACCGCAGGGACCGGACGACCCTGGCTGCGCAGTGAGCGGCAGAGATCGGCGATTCGCTTGTCGTCGGTGACGACCATGCCCCCCTCGCCAGTGGTGATCTGCTTGTTAGGGTAGAAGCCAAAGACGCTCACGCGCCCGAACGACCCGGCCTGACGGCCCTTGAGCGAGCAGCCGAGCGCCTCGCAGGAGTCTTCGATCAGCGCAATCTCGTGCTTGGCGGCGATTTGCACGTAGGAGTCGAAGTAGGCGGGATTGCCGAATGTCTCCACGGCCATGATCGCCTTGGTCCGGCGCGTAATGGCCTTGCCCATCGCCTCGGGGTCCATGTTCAGCGTCTTGGGGCAGATATCCACGAAGACCGGCGTGGCCCCGACATAGAGAATGGGGTTCGCGGAGGCGATAAAGCTGAAGGGTGTGGTGATGACCTCATCACCGGGCCCGATCCCCAGCGCCAGTAGCGCCATGTGGAGGCCGGCGGTTCCCGACGAGCAGGCGATGCCGTGATCGCGCCCGACGTGGGACGCGAGCAGCTTCTCAAACTGTTCCTGCACAGGCCCGATCGAGAGCCGGCCCGACCGCAGAACGGAAATGACCGCCTGCTCCTCGAACTCGGTGATGTCGGGCTTGGAGAGGGGGATCTCGTGGGAGTTCATGGGAGGCCGAAGGGCAGAGGGATGAGGGCAGAATAGGAGGCTGCGGCCCGTATCTCGTTGCCGTGGCCTCTACTGCAATCGGAGGGCGATCCCTCCTCAAATCACAAAGTTCAAAGCACAAAGCCCACGTCGGGTCATTCGGCGCCAGTCTCGGCGAGCATTCTTGCCAGCGCGGCGCGGTCATCGGTGGCGCCCTTGAGTGCAAGCCAGGCGGCCTGCATACGCAGCGCCTCGGGCAGGTTGCCCCCGCCGGTAGCGATCTTGGCCAGTTGATCCAGCTGCCCAGGCGAGAGCTTCTCGGTGAACCGAGCCTTGAGCATCGTCGCGATGGCGCCCACCGCCGTGCTGGGCCAGACTGGCTGCGAACCCGGCTCGATAGTCAAACGACCCATATCGGCCAGGGTTGCGCTCCTGGGGTTGTGGGCACGGAGGCCCGCGCCGAGAATGCGGCCGGCGGTGCGGTCGTCTCGCTTCTGGATGGCCTGAAGGAGGGGCTCGCGCAGCACCTGCGGGTCGTCCTGCGCGAGCTGGAACGCGGCCTCCGCGGCGAGCGCCTCCATAGTTGCGTCGTCCCCTTCCAGCGCGGATCGAACGATCGCCAGGCGCGCCGCACGAGCCGTTTCCGGCGGCAGGTCCTTGGTCGCGATCAGGACCCATTCGGTGATCTTGCCGCTGCGCCGCTCGACCAAGCGCGTCAGCTGGCTGGCGGCATCAGCCCGGGAGGCGATCGCGGCGAGGGCGTCGCCGATCTGCACCAGGGCCGGCTCTCCCTCGTGCCGCAGCGCGTCAACCACCGGCGCGGGGACGCCGGCATCACGCTGCATCGACGCAGACGCCGCGGCGAGCGCGAGCCGCAGTTTTTCGGCAGGATCGGGGGCAGCGGCAAGCTCGGAAACCAGCAGTTGGCCAGCGCGGTCGGCGGAGGGCTCGATGACCAGGAGCGTGCTAACGGCGTCAAATCGCAGCAACCGGTCGTTGGCGGCGTGAGCCATGACCTTGTGGGCGAAATCAGCGCCCGCGACCAGCTTGCGCTCGCGGATCACACCCAGCACGCGGCGCAGCGCCTCAGACGGCGGGGCGGGCTTGATGTTGAGGAGCTTGTCGCCATTGGCGCTGGCGTTGTCTCCCTGACCGAGCTGCTTGAGGAGAATCCCCGCCATCGTCGAGATGATCGGGTCGTTGCCGCCAAGGAGCTGTCGAAGACGCGCCGGATCGAGGCGGCGCTGTGCCGCGACAACACGGCTGGCGATCGAGATATAAAGGCCCGGCTCGAGATCCGGCCAGCGGACCAAGTCCTCCATCTGCTCGGTCTTGACCAGGCCAGCATCAATGCCCGACGAAAGCACGTAAGCCTGGACCATCGGCTCGAACTTCTTGACCGGCAGAAGGTCCAGTCCCTTCTCGGGCTGAAGCTCGGCAAGGGCGAGCAGGGATTCGGCTCGCAGGCGGCCAGATTTGGCGCCTTCCATCTGAGTGAAAAAAGGCGCAAGTGTCGGATCTTTGAGGGCGCGAAGACCACGGACGAGTCGCTCGCGGCCGGCGGCGTCACGTGGGGTCAGCACCTGGCGCACCTGCTGAACCAGCTGCTCATTCCCGTTCGCCTGTACCCCGATACCACTCCCGGCACCCCCTGATGGCGTGGACGGCGAGGCGGGAGTGGCCGAAGGCTGGGCGGGAAAGACAGAGAAAGAGCAAGCGACGCCGCAGAGGGCTAGGGGGAGTGAATTCACAGGGACGAGTCTATTCCGTAAAACAGGCTTGCTCAGGCCATCTCGACGGTACGGAGGACCTGCTGAGCCAGATCGGTGATGGTCACTTCCCCTCGGCCCTGGCCCAGGCAGATCCGCTGCTGGCCTTCCAGCTGACGGTTGATGCGCTGGTAGGCGGTGATGATGGTGGAGTGGTTGGGGCGCTGAAGAGCCCGGGCGATCTCCGGGAAGCTCATGGTCGTCACTTTGCGAGCGATGTAGGCGCACAGGGCACGGCCAAGGACCACCAGCGCGTGACGACCGGAGGCGAGGACCTCGCACTCGGGGACCCCCAGCGCCTGGCAGACGGCGGCCAAGATCGCCGTGAAGCGGACAGGCGGGCGCACCCCGCTGGTCGGGACCTGGTGCGAGAGGCGAGTGTCCAAGGCGCGCTGAACCGTGAGGAGGCCGACGGTTCGCGTGCCCGAGGCTCGCGGACCATTGTCGGCCAGCCCGTCGAGCAGGCGATGGATGGCCTCCACCCTCACCACGAGCCCTTCCATCTCGCGGATCGATGAACCCGCGGGGACTGAATGCGCGATGGTCTGGACCGCCAGGTCGTCCAGGTCAAGCCCGCGGCGGCGGGCCATCGCGCGGATGATCGACTCGCGCTGGGCGTTATCCGGAACGGCGATCGACACGACGATTCCGGCGAGCAGGCGTGAGATCAGTCCTTCGGAGAGAGCCCGCACGTGGCGCGGATAGGCGGGGCCGCTGACGCAGACGCGCCCGCCGCGGGCGGCGATCGCGTCGAGCGTGTAGATCAGCTCCTGCTGAGTGGCGGGCTTGTCGGCGAGGGCCGAGATGTCGTCGATGCAGAGGAGGTCGGCATTGCGAAGGGTGCGGCGAAACTGATCGACGCGGTTGGAGCGCACGGAACTGATGTAGTCGGTGACGAAAGCCTCGCCGGTGACAATGCGGACCGCGCCCCCGGCCCCTCCCACGCCAGCGGCGCGCTGCTGCGTGAAGCGCAGGGCCGTCCCGTGGAGCAGATGCGTCTTCCCCAGGCCACAAGGGCTGTGGATATAAACGAGCGCGGGCGAGGGGATGCGCTGCTCGTCGGTCAGGCGGAGGGCCGACTCATAAGCCAGACGGTTGCTGGAGCCGACGACGAACGCCGCGAGGTTGTACTGCTCGAGAGCGCTGCCGTGCCGCATGGTGCGCGGCGCGGAGCGTGCAGCCGGGTGCCGTGCGGCAGGGCCCGCGGCCGGGCCAAGCGGGTTGACCGTCCCCGCTTGTCCGGCAGCGTGAGGAGAGAGAGCTGAGGGAAGCGTGGAAGCAGCGGGCTCCGAAACGATGAAGCGCACCCCGCTGTGGGTCTGGCCGGTCGCGTCGGTCGCGGCCTGGAGAACCATGTCCTTGAACTGACGATCCAGAAGGCGAGCGATGAAGCCGCTGGAGACGGGAATCTCCAGACCACCCGAGCTGATGCGCACAGCGGGCTGCTGGCCGAAATAACGCTCGAAGCGAGCCGAACCCATGCGCTGGGCGAGGCAGGCGGCGATCCGGTCGCCTTCCAGATCTTGCGCACCGCGGCAAGCCGAATCGGTCGTCGCGACCGATGTCCGAGCCTGATCCTCGGCCGGCTCTGCCGGAAGTGCGCACACTGATCGCGCCGGGTGACGAGTCTCCACAGTCACACCCTCACTCATCTCGCCTTTTAAAGATCAAGCCGGACGGCTTCTCTTGGGCGGTGTTGGTTACAAAGAGATACGCGCTTGCAGTCCGTTCCCACTTCGGCAGCAAGCAGCGTGTCCGAGCGGTGCGTGTGTGAGCCACTCATTCGCTCGGCCGCGCTGCTCGCGAGCCGCTGGTCCGTCCGTGACCGGGGCAGAGGATAACACTTTCTTTGCGCCCGTCGAGATCTTTTGATCCTGACGTTCGTCCACATTGCGCACGCGAGCGAGAATTGCCGACACGTCCGGATATGAAAAAATTTTTCTCCACGCGCGCGCGGTTCACTGCGAGCAACGTGTGCAAAAGCGCGGCACGGATGTGCGCACCGCGCGCAAGTCCCGAGAACTCCCGGCGTTATCGCTTTCCGATGGCGCGCAGCGAGCGCACGAGCGCGACGCGGGTCGCGAACCTTTTGAACCTCGCGCGCCGGTAGAGGCGCAGCGCCGGCGTGTTGCGCGTGTCGACCGCGCACGCGAGTGTGGCCTCTGACCGGCTTCCCAGCCGCTGGAGCCCCAGGTCCAGAAGGGCGCCCGCGATCCCTTTGCCGCGCGCAAGCGGGCCGAGCCCGAGGTAGACCAGCTCGGCCGTCTCCGGCCCCGCGCCGCAGCTGAGCAGCATGCAGCCGACGGGATTTCCACCGATCATCACGACAAACCACAGGCGCGGGTCGTGCTCACCTACCGCCTTGTGCGATTGGAGCACGTCGTCGGTTGTTCGCATCCCGCACAGGTCGGGACAATCGAGCGTCCCCTCGTAAGAGGTATCGAGCGCCTGGCGCAGGAGTTCATCCGCCTGGGCGGGCGCGAAGCGATCCAAGGTCACCACCTCGACCCCGGCAGGGAACCGTGGTTGCAGCTTCGTCGCGGCGCTCCCGCGGGGGATGGGCCGGCGCATGTACGCCAAATCGGCCAGCCGCAGGAACCCGGCATCCTGGAGGGAGGCGATCAGGTCCAGGTCGTCCGGTTCGGTAAGCGATTGAGCAAGGACCACCTCAGCTGGGTCAAGGCCGGCCGCCGCAGGATTGGTTAGGCCCTCGCAGGCTTGGCGGACGACCGCCGTCCGCTCAGCTTTCGCCCTCGCCTGCTCCCCCGCAAGTCCGGTGGGGGCCGGACCCGAGGAAATAAGGAGGACAGCGGTCCGCCCTGGGTTGATACTTGCCAGGCAGGCCTGGGTAATCTGGGCAGGCCCGATGTCGATTCCGGGACGATAACCCCGCACCGAGGCCCAAAGGCGGGAGAGATCGGTCCCTTCAACCTCAGCTTGGCGTAGGAAAGCTTGCACCGCCCCGTCATCGCGCGGGTCGATCCCCAGGAGCCGGGCAACCGCTCCGGGCCGCTCGCGCGGGCCTGCCCGGACGACCGCGAATCCCGGATCGGGGCCGAGGCGGTCGGCGGGGTGGCGTGTTGGAGTGAGGGTCGCCATGCGAGAACCGGAACCATCGCAGTCGGTCCACGAACGGTGAGTAGACTACCCTCACCCCCTGCACTCGTCCTGCCGGAGACTTCTCCATGCCCCTGCTTCCCACTCAACTCCATCGCTTTGCCAAGGTTCTCGGTCTGGCCGTCCTGGCCGGGACGGCGACCATCTCCGCGGGCCTCGCCCCTGAGCCCAGCCCCGTACCCAAGCGCTGGGAACTGAAGGTGGACGTCGGGCCCCTGCGGGTCGCCAGCATCGACGTCAACGGGCAATCCAAGCCCTTCATGTATCTCACCTACCACGTGGTCAACAAGTCCGGACAGGACCTTCTGTTTGCCCCGTCGTTTGAACTGACCTTCGGATCAGGCAAGCCGATTCGCTCCGGGCACGATGTGCCCGCCGAGGTGACGACCACGATCGTCAAGAAGGTCGAGAACCCGTTTGCACAGGATCAGATCTCCATTATCGGGCAGATTCTGCAGGGCGAGGAGCACTCGCGCGACGGCGTGGTGATCTGGCCGGCCGAAAGCCTCGACCCCGCGAAGCTGGCGATGTACGCCGCGGGCTTCAGCGGCGAGACGGCAACGATCGAGCTCCCCACCACCGACGCCGCAGGCAAGAAGGAAAAGGCCGTGCTGCGGAAGACCTTGATGATCACCTATTCGACCGGCGGCGAGATGACCGGCCGTGGCGACAAGCCGATCGAGGTCGCCGAGCAGCGCTGGATCATGCGCTAACCCGAGCAGGCGAGAGGTGGAATTCGACCCCCTTTGGGCCTAGGGTTTTCGCCCTGCGCGGGCCCCTTCGGCCTTGCGTTTCTCCGTTTCATTGCAGACGAAAGCGAGCGGTTGTCATGGCACATAAGAAGGGACAAGGCTCGACCAAGAACGGTCGTGACAGCAACCCCAAGTACCGCGGCGTCAAGCTCTTCGAGGGCGAGGTCGCCAAGAACGGCTCGATCATCGTGCGCCAGGTGGGAACCCCCTTCAAGGCCGGCTTCAACGTCCGGGTAGGTCGCGACCAGACGCTCTATTCGCTTGCCGATGGCCTGGTGCTCTTCCATGGCCGCACCGTGCACGTGAATCCCAGCGACCCCAAGGCCCCGCGCCCGCGCCTGCTGCAGACGACCGCCAAGTCGGCCTGATGTGCGATTTGCCCGTTAAGGTTGGTGAGAGCCGGCTTCGCAAAAGCCGTTAAGCGCTAGCACGCTTTCGCGGCGGTCCCATTTGCGCCGGCCATGACCGTGGGCGCCGGCTTGGCCGGGATGCCGGGAACTTCGCGGTTGCGGACCATGCCGCGGAGCCAGAAGTGCTCGATGCCGGGGAACGCGTTGCAGATGGCCATCCCGAAGCGCACCGGAACACTGGGCCAGACCTCGGCTCGCGGCCGACGGAGGCACTTGATCGTGGCGCGGGCGACGTGCTCGGGAGTCTGACGGAAACGGTCGGGGACGTGGGTGACCTTGCGCGGCTCGCCGCACTCGGTCTTGACGTTCTGGAAGAACTCGGTAACCGTGCTGATCGGACAAACCACCGAGGTATGAATGCCCAGGGGTTCGAGCTCGAGGGTCATGGCGCGGCCAATGTGGGCCTGCGCCGCCTTGGTCGCCGAATAGGCCGAATAGAACGGCAGGGTCATCTTCGCCAGGCAAGACGAGCAGATGAGCACGTGGCCTGCGCGGTTGCGCTTCATGTGCGGCAGCGCAGGCCGGATCGTGTTGAGCGTCCCGAAGAAGTTGCACTCGAAGATCGCCCGCATGTCGTCGTCGGTGGTTTCGCTGACCGGGGTCTCCAGGCCATAACCGGCGTTGGCGTAGATCGCATAAAGCGAACCGAAGGCCTGGACCGTCTTCTCAACCAGTTGCTCGCAGGAAGCTGGGTCGGTGACGTTCATCTCGATCGCGATCGCCTGGCCGCCTGAATCGCGGATCTGGCGGGCCAGAGTCTCACAACGATCGATACGGCGCGCCCCCAGGGCGACCGGCATACCCGCCTGGGCGCATGCGAGCGCAGTGGCAGCGCCGATGCCGCTGGATGCGCCGGTGATGGCGATGGGCCTGCCTATTAGGTCGATCTTGGGCATGGCATGCGCGCAGGAATCGAAGGAAGGTCAATTCTACGGCCGCCAAGCATCCCTGATTCATCTTGAAGCGCGTTGCAGCATCCAGCGCAGTTCGTGGGCGCCCAGGAAGTGCGCCGCAACGCCGAATGACAGCCCACCGGCGAGGCATACCGTCGCCAGGCGAACCAGATGTGTCGCCCACGTCTGGGGGGTGGGGGAGAGAGCGACGACGGCCCCGCAGGCGGCGGCCATGATCGCCGACGCCGCGGCGATGCGCACCAGCGACGCGACAGACTCACGCGAACCGATATCGATCCCCGCACGGCGGAGCAGGATCGTGAGCAGCACCAACTGAAGGCCGGCCGTGAGCGAAGATGACCAGGCCAGGCCGGCTTCGCGCAGGCTCCAGATCAGCGCGATATTGCAGCCGAAGTTGACGACGACCAGCGCCATCGAGACATACATGGGGGTGAGCGTGTTGCCGCGGGCATAGAACGCCCGCACAAGCACATGGTTCAGGGAAAAGATCCACACGGCCGGGGCGTATCCCAGGAGCACCGACGCCGAGCGCGCCAGCCCTTCGGCAGAGAAGCCAGCGCCTCCGTGGGCCGCTCCGCCGCCGCGCCCGCCGAAAAGAACGTGAGTCAGGTCTTGCCGAACCAGGATCAGCCCGATGCTGGCAGGGATGCCCAGGAAAAGGGAGAGGCGGATCCCCCGCCGGAGCGTGTCGGCGAAACGAACCGGATCGCTGGCGTGTCTGGCGAGCATCGGAAAGACCGCCGTCGCGACGGCGATGCCGAAGACCCCCAGCGGGAATTGATAGAGGCGCTGCGTGGCGGCGAGGATGCCGTTGGACGAGGCGTCGAGCGGGTAAGTGCTGCCAAAGATGGTCGGACCGACCCAGATGGGCCACATGGCGATGAGCATGTCCAGGAACGCATTGAGCTGGAGCGTGCCCAGGCCGAGCATGACCGGAACGAACCGCTTGAGCATGGCGCGGGCTCGGCCCGCCGCCGGCCCCTGGCCCCGCAGCGCCCACCGTTCCCAGCGCACGTGCGGGCGGAGAAGCTGCGCGAACCAGATAGCCTGCGTCAGGCCCGACAGCGTCGTGGCCACGGCGAAGAGATACGCGGTCGTTTCGCGAGCGAGCTGGTTGGTAAGGATCGCGTAGAGGCCGGCAACGATGATAAAGGAGTTGAGAACGAGCGGTCCGGTCGAGCTGGCCGCAAAGCGGCCGTGCACCTGAAGCATGCCGCCCAGAATGGCGACTATGCAGATCAAGGGCATGAAGGGGAGCATCACCGCGATGAGACGGAGCGAGAGCGTCCGCTCTGGGTCGTGCGGAAGGACGAGCAGGAGCGCCAGAAGAGCCAGCTCGATCACTATGGTGAGCGCACCGGTAACCAGGCCGAGCCAGGCGAAGGTAAGCGACGCAAGCTGGTCGGCCTGGCGCGGATCATCGGCGTGAGCGGCGGTGTATTCGGGGATGAACGCCGCGGAGAGCGCTCCCTCGCCGAAAAGGCGACGGAACATGTTGGGAATGGTGAAGGCGGACTGGAAGGCGGAGTTGACGACCGTGTCGCCGAAGACGCGGGCGAGGATCACATCGCGGGCCAGACCGCCCAGGCGGGAAAGCAGGGTGACCGAGAAGACCGCGCGGACCGCAGAGGAGAGCGCGGCGTGGTGATGCGCTGGATGATCCGGCGAAGGGGGAGGCAAGGACGTCGGCGGGGTGGAGGGGGTGTCGGTCCGTGACACGGCAGCGAGCATACGGCCTCTATCGGCCTGCGCGGAACGCTCACCGGATGAAGATAATCCAAGTGAGCAGGAGCACCGGCCCCAGGGCGCCCGCGGCGACGAACGCATAGCCGAAGAAGCTCGGCATCCTGAGCCCGCGGCCTTCGGCGATGGCCTTGACCATGAAATTGGGGCCGTTGCCGATGTAGGTGAGCGCGCCGAAGAAGACAGCGCCCAGGGCGATGGCCTCCAGCATCACCTGACCGACGAAATCGACGCGCCGACCGCCCGATTGGACGATCACGAAGCTGTCTTCGATGAGGCGATGGAGGTCGGCAGGATTGAGGTCCAGCCCGAGCACGCCCGCGGCGATCTGCAGGAACGAGAGATACGTGGGGGCATTGTCCAGGCCCGCCGAGAGCAGGCCGGTGGCGAAATAAAACTGGGTGGGCGAAGTGAGCCCCAAGCTGGGAGCATGCTGATCGAGATACGCCAAGGCCGGCATCATCGTCGCGAATATCCCCGCGAAGAGCAGCCCGACTTCCTTGACCGGGCCGAAGGTAAAGTGGTTGGCCTGATGCACATGACGCGGAGCCAGGAAGTAGGCCGCGCCGGCCAGTACCAACTGCAGCGTCGCCCCGATCGGGAGGTGCGCGACGGCACTCCACCCCCACTGCTTGAACAATGGGTCGATGAACACGCACGCGACGATCAGGAGAAGGACGAGGATCCCGCCAAGACCGATCACCCGCAGTCTGCGATGGCCGGCGTGCTCGGAAGGAAGCGCGGGGCGCGTGCGAGCCGCGGCCGTGTCGATGGCGAAAAAGATCCCGAGCAGGCTGCCGTTCACCAGCAGCCACATCGGCCACAGGTGCAGGAACGTCCAGGAGAAGGGCACGCCCTTGAGGTAGCCCAGGTACAGGGGCGGATCGCCGATGGGCGTGAGGCAGCCGCCGCAATTTGAAACGATGAAAATGAAGAAGATGATGTGAAAGGGCCGGATGCGCGATCCGCGCGCATCGCTGTTGATCCGCATGAAAGGCCGAATGAGCAGCATGGAGGCGCCCGTGGTACCGACGATGTTGGCGAGGACGGCGCCGACCGCCAGGATCGCGGTGTTCGCCGCGGGCGTGGGTCTCACCCGCAGATCGACCAGGACGCCGCCCGCGGCGACATAGAGCCCGCCCACCAGCGCGAAGAAGGCGTAATACTCCTCAAGGGCGTGCACCGTGTGCGTGCAGCCATAGGTCTTCAGGCCGAAGAGGTAATACCCGACGACGAGACCACCGAGCAGGAGCGCGACATCGGGATAGTGAGTATGCCACCATCGCTCGTTGATGAAGGGGAACAGGGCGATCCCGGCGAGCAGCGCGATGAAGGGCAGGCAAACCACCAACGGAATCCGAGGAGCCGCAGGCGGAGAGAAAGCGGAGCTTTCGGCCGTACCTGATTCCCCCGGGCGTTGAATGGGGCGCTCGGTTCCATCGGGGAGCCGCTCCAGGACCGTCACCGCTGGCGGAGCCGCGCGAGTGGTGCGCGGGGAAGGGGGGAGGGCCTTGGCAAGCAGGAAGCCGATCGCCATGCCGACCAGCGCCGACACAACCCATGCCATCGGCCCGACGAAGACGCCCTTGGTGTATGGGGGTTCCGACAGAAAGGGTCCTCTTGCTGATGTGGAGTCCGACGCCGCCTTGGATCGGATTATGCCGGGGTGGAGGCCGCGGGTGATGTCGCGACCCTGACGGTCGGGACGGGCACATCGGCGCTTGTGGATGGGGCCGTCTGCGTGCGCGTGCGGTACTCGTCCCACTCGGTCACGAGCTTCTCGGCGACGTTGCGGTAGTCGATCGCGCCGGGGCACCAGGGGGCGTACTCGAAAATGGTCTTCCCGAAGCTGGGAGATTCGGCCATCTTCACATTGCGACGAACCAGCGGGCGAAGGACGCGGGCAAGGCGCCACGGCTTGCCGGTCTGGCGCGATTGCTCGAAGAAGCTCTCCAAATCGGCGACGACCTCGCGGCTGTGCGTGGTGGTCGAATCGTGCTGGCAAATCACCACGCCGGTAACCAGAAGGCGGGGGTTGACGAGCTTGACGACCTCGCTCACCGTCTCCATGAGCTTGCCCAGGCCCTGGAGCGCCAGGAAATGCGCCTGCATCGGCACGATCACCTCGCGGGCGGCAGCCAGGCCAGAGAGGGTGAGCACACCAAGTGACGGAGGGCAATCGATCAGGACGAATTCAAACGGATTTTCGCCGGCCGCGTGGCGATCCAGGGAGCGGCCGAGGCGCCGGAATCGCTCGGGCGGCTGGATCCTGGCCAGTTCGACCTCTGCGCCGGCCAGATCCGTCACCGCCGGGAGGAGCGAAAGGTTCGGCCGCACCTCTTTGATCGCCTCGGCCAAAGGCAAGTCGGGCTCAAGCAGCACATCGAGAGCCGAAAGCTGTTCTGGCCCCACTTCCATCCCGACGTGCAACGTGGCATGGGCTTGGGGGTCCAGGTCGATCAGGAGCACGCGACGACCCTGCAGCGCAATCCCCGCCGCCAGATTAACGGCGGTCGTGGTCTTCCCCACGCCGCCCTTCTGGTTCATCAGCGCGATGATGCGCGAAGCGCCGGCGGGTTGGTCAGGAACGGACATCGGCGGAGTATACCGCTGGGGACTTGCCTCCGAGCCAAGGCCAGCGTGTGCGCCGCTCTTCATGTGATCTCTCCCTGGATCTTTTCCTTCCGCTGTTCCATCGCCGACGGTCGCACCACCAAAGGCGCGAACCAGGTCGGGACCGACCCTGGCGCGGACCGCGCGGCGATCCGGGCCGAGGTGCTGGGCCGCCGCGAGATAGCTGCCGGTTTGCGCGTAGACCAGAGAGCAATATCGGGCGAGGAGCTCATCGGCGTCGAGCGTTGCCGCGGCAACCTCCTGACCCAGGCGTGCTCGGGGGTCGGAGCTGCCAGCGGCGGCCGGGCGCTGGGGGCGGTACTCGCGCCGAACCAGGATGTTGCGGACGCACTGCTCCAGCTCACGGACGTTGCCCGGCCACGGATATGAGGGACCCAGGTGGCATGGATCTGTTTGACGACCTCGGTGGCCGCGTCCTGGGCGTCCTGGGCATCGAGCAGACGCCGGCAGATAAAGAGCACCAATCGATCCAGCTCACCCGCGTCGTCGGCAAGCTGGACGACGCGATACGAGAGAAACTCTGGCGCGAAGCCCTTCTTCCCGCGCCCTCGGGCTGCTCTTTGCGGCCAAAACCGTCTATCAATGTTCGAACGGCGCCACCCTCTTTGCCGGATAGCGCGGCGGCGGGAATGCGACCGCTTCCGCTCGCTCACGCGGTTGGGGCTGGAGCAGGCACGCTGATGGCGATGAGCATCAGCTGGTCGACGCCTTCTGGCGCGCCTCGGGGGTCGAGCGAGAGGGTTGAGGAGCATCCGGCGTGCGAGACACCGGCGCTGCCGAGAGCCTCGCGATCTGCTCCTCAAGCGCCCGGCGGCGGGCGATCTTGATCGCCGTTACACAGATGAACAGCGCGACCACCGCGACCACCGCGTAAGTGATTCGCGCCTTGCCGAAAGTCAGAAGAATGCCCAGCACGACGAACATCGTGGCCAGGCCGTACATGACGAAAACAGCACCCTTCACGCCCAGGGCACGCTTGAACATGTGGTGCAGGTGCTGATCGTCAGCATCGGCAATGCTCTTGCCCGAGAGCTTGCGGCGGATAATGGCCAGGGCGGTATCGAGGATGGGGATCGCGTAGATCACCAGGCCCGCCAGCACCAGGTTTGTCTGGCCGCGATCGCCGAGGGTCAGCACGATCACGATTGTGCAGAAGCCCAGCAGCAGCGATCCGCAATCGCCCAGGAAGATCGCCGCGGGGTTGAAGTTGTATGGGAGGAACCCCAAGCAGGCGCCCAAGACCGCCAGGCACAGGACAATGCGCGCCCCATCCAAGGGACCGGAGTCCAAGGCCGCCAGGCTCAGCGAGAGGATCAGCAGCCCGCCGGTGGAGATCGCGGTCACCCCGGTGAGCAGGCCGTCGAGCCCGTCGATGAGGTTGCTGGCGTTGCAGGCGCCCAGGACGAACAGCGCGATGATCGCTGTACCGGCCCAGTAGATCAGGTCGAACTCGTAAGGGCCGCCCGGGCCGGGGACGGAGAAAAGCACCCACTTGGTCGTCGCCGCGATCTCGCCTCCGTACCCCAGCGTCTTCCCTAACGGATAGAGCACTTGGTAAGCGACCTTGACGCCGACGTTCTCCATCGCGAGCAGAGCCGCTGCAAAGAGCTGACCGCCGACTTTCTGCCAAGGGGAGATGTTGGCCACATCGTCGAGCAGGCCGATCACGGTGATGATGGCCATCCCGATGACGATCGTCAGCGGGACGTGCTGGGGGAGGCCGACCTCTCCGAGGTACTTCGTGGTGTGCGCGCCGAGCAAACCGTGCAAGGGAGCCGCGTAGGTGAAGACGATGCCGGAGAGAATCCCCAGGAATACGGCCAGCCCGCCCAGATAGGCGATCGGCACCTTGTGCATCTTGCGGGCTTCATCGGGCCGATCGATGATCCCATTGGCGATCGCCAGGCGACGCATCAGCGGCGTGACGGCAAGGGTCACCAGGAACGCCGTGGCGAAGACGCCGATGTACCCGCCGAAGATGTCGAGCATCGACGCGTGCCCACCGCTCACGCCACCGCCAATCGTGTCGCCCAGGTGGTCGACCTGCTTGCTCAGCAATTGGAGCTGATCGCGCACGCCCTGGAGCTGATCGAGCACCGGCTGCGACGGCCCCGGCGGGGGTTCGCCTGCGAACATGCTGCCGAACTCGTTGCGAGCCTGCATCACGTGGACACCGTCGAATCAGCGGATTGGCGCGGGGCGCTCTGTGAAGGAGTTTGCTGGATGCTCGCGGCCAGGTCGCGGATAGTCGTCTCCAGGTCGCGAGTGGGATGGAAGCCAATCGCCGAACGGATGCGCGAGAGATCCGGCTGCCGCTTGCGGAGGTCCTCGAAACCGGCGGTGTAGACCGACTTGTAGGGAATCAGCTTCTTGCCGCTCCGCGAGCCCAGGACCCGGATGACGTTATCGGCCAGATCGGCGATGCTGATCACCCGGTCGCCGCCGAGGTTGAAGACCTGGCCCTGGCAGGCCGTCGCTTCCAGCAGCCTGGGCAGGGCTTCCACCACGTCGCGAACATCGCAGAAGCAGCGCGTCTGCTGGCCATCGCCGTGGATCGGCAGGTCCTGTCCTGCCAGTGCCGCGGCGACGAAGTTCGGCAGAACCATGCCGTAGGCCCCGACCTGCCTGGGCCCCACAGTGTTGAAGAACCGGACGATCACCGCGGGCAGTCCGTGCTGACGGTAGTGCGCGAGGGCCAGATATTCATCGACGGCCTTGGACGCCGCGTATGACCATCGACCTTTGGTTGTCGGGCCGTAAGTCACATCGTCATCCTCGCGGAAGGGCACACGCTCGGACTTGCCGTAGACCTCCGACGATGAGGCGATGAGCGTGGACGCACCGGTACCGCCGGGCCCGTGCCGCTGCGCGAAGGCCAGGAGCGCGGCCGTCTGGGTCACGTTAGTCTCGATGGAACGGATCGGCTCATCCATGACGAGCTTCACGCCGACCGCCGCGGCGAGGTGGTAGATCTGGTCGAAGCGCTCGCCGCTGGAGGCGGCGGCCTCCGCGAGAAAATCGGCCAGATCCGCGTGGATGAAGCGGAGCCCCGGATGCTCGGCGGGCAGATTGTGCCGGCGACCGGTCGAGAGGTTGTCAACGACGGTCACGCGGTCGCCGCGGTGCAATAGCAGATCGCACAAGTGCGACCCGATGAAACCCGCGCCGCCGGTGACAAGCACGGTTCGAGGCTGGAGGGTGGCCGAGGACACGCGGGCTGAGTGTAGTTGGTCGCGGCTGGGGCAGTGAGGACGCCCAGGTGATCAGGTGCGTGAGGTGCTCGGAGGAGGTGAGGAGGTCAGGACGTTGCGCGATCGGCCGCCGCGGCTTCGTCCTCACCTTCTCACCTCACTCTTCGCACCTCAAGCGCCTCATCACCCGGTCTTCCCGCGATCAGGCGGATTGCCCGTTGTTCTGATACTCGAACGACTCGCGGATGTTCCGCCGCATGTACCCGCCGGCCGAAGCACGGACGGCGTTGATGATCACACCCATGAACTCGGCCCGGGTATCGGCGAGCTGGTCCCGCAGACGAGACACCAACCCCCGCTTCTCGGCCATGGCTCGCACGATAAGCACTACCGCATCGCAGCGGTTGGCCAGGGCGACCGCGTCGCCCGCGACCATGGCCGGCGCGGTATCGAGCAGAACCAGGTCATACTTCTCGGTCGCCTCGCGGATCAGCAAAGTCATGCTCTCGCTGGTCAGCCGCTCGGGCAACGAACGGCTCGCGGCGGTGCCGGCCGAGAGCAGGTGGAGGTTCTCCACGCTGGTCTGCTGCACGGCCCCATCAAGCGCAGCCTTGCGGGAAAGCACATCGCCCAGCCCCGGCCCTTCGCCCAGCTTGAACACCTTGTGGAGCACCGGGCGGCGGAAGTTGGCATCGACCAGCAGCACGCGCTGATCGGCCGCGGCACAGGCCATCGCGAAATTCGCCGCGACGGTGGTCGTCCCCGAGCCGGGCATCGCGCCCACCATCAACAGCGAGCGATGCCCGCCCTGCTGCAGCCGCTTGACCAGCGCGGGGCGGAGCTGGCGGAAGGATTCCGCCATGGCGCCCATCGAGCATTCCTTGAACGCCAGCTCAGGCGACGCCGGCTTGGCCGGGTCGTCGTTGGCGGTGGGAATCATCCCCAACAGCCGCATCCGCGGGAGGAGGGCCATGTCGCTGGGCCCCTTGATCCGCTGGTCGAGGACCTCGCGCAGGACGATCACTGCCCCGGTGAGCCCCACGACCAGCACGAAGCCCGCCGCGAGCATGTACCCCAGGCGCGGGAAGGCGATGTCATCGGGCTGGCGGCCGGGCTCGATGCGGCGCATGCGGTCGATGCGGTCGGCGCTGCGCATCTCGGTGATCGACTGGATGTTCTGCAGCGCGGCGCGGGCCTCGTTCTCCTTCTCGCGGAGCGAGCCAACCTGCCGGCCCAACGCCTCATAGTCGGCCATGAGGCGAGTCATGTCCTCGTTGCGGCGCGAAGCCTGGTCGAACTGCGTCTGCAGCTCCTTGCGCTGCGCGGTGATGCTGTCGATGGTGTGCCGCAGCTGGTCGATCGTGGACTGGAAGTTCTTGAGCAGCACCTCCTCTCGCTTGGAGTCCAGCTCGCTCTGCTTGGCCTTGAGGAGCTCGACCAGGGCCTGCACGGAACGGTGATTGGTTCCGTACCCCTCGCGCTTCTTGGCCTCGATCATGGTCGTCAGGCCCGAGACCTCGGAGCGGATGCTGGTGATCAGCGAGTCCTTATCCGCGTCCTCGCGCATCGCGTCGTCGTACGTCGGGCCGGTCTCGGATCGCAGCTGCGCTTCCATCTGCTTGAGCCGCCCGCTGAAACGCTCGCGGTCCGAGTCCAGCTCCACCATCCGCGGCTGCAGGATGCGCAGCTGGTCGTAGGCCGTGCTGGAATTGGTGGCGGTCGAATCGATGTGGTTGTCGCGGAGGATCTTGGTGCGCTGCTCCTCCAGGCGCCCGATTTCGGCCCGCAGGTCGGTGATCTGCCGGTTGAGCGCGTTGCGCACGTCGGCCGTGCTGCTGCCGGCCTGCTGCTCCCAATCGCGCCAGTACGCGTCATGCACGGCGTTCACGAGCACCGCCGCGTCCAGCGATCGCTTCGCGGTCACCGAAAGCTCGATCAGGTTCGTCCCCGTCACCGCACGGGCGCTCACCAGGTCCTTGAGGTCGCGGGCCGCCAGCGGCTGATCGACCTGCCCGTTATCCATGATGTACGGGCGGATCCACGAGACGTTGGGGTTGTTCTTGAGCGCCGGGTCGCGCACGGCCTCGCGCAGCACCCGATCAGCCACCATGATGCGCGTCTGCGTCTGCATGAAGCGGTCGAACTCCCGCTCGTCAACGTTCGCTTCCTTGAGCTTGATGTCCACCACCTGGGGCCCGGCCTGATAGACCACCGTCGAGCGGTACTGCGGCCAGAACCGCTTGATCACCACGTGCGCGCCTGCCCCGACTACCAGCCCGGCGATCGCGGCCGCCGCCAGGGGCACCTTGTACTGCTTGAGCAGCCGGACCGGATCGACCGCCGCGGCGGTCCCCGATCCGCCCGCGGGGCCGTGACCGGCGTGCCCGCTCGCGGGGGGGCGCGCATGGGTCATGGTGGAAGCGCGAGGCGGCGTGGCGATGCTCATAGATGCAATCCTAAGACTCTCTCTTGAGGCCCTCTTCGCGAGAAACGCGGGGCGCACCAAGCCATACGCGGCCGGCCGGCGGACGGGTCGTCCAGCCTCGCAAGATCGGCATGGCAGCCCCGGCGCATCATCGACCCCCGTCCACTTTCCGCTTGACGTCGTCGTATTCGGACCCAAACCGCGCCCGTAGTTCCGGGGAGCGGGAGATTTCTCGGTCGGCCTTTTGCAGGTAATCCACCGCCCCCGGCCGATCGCCCTTGGCCAGGCTCACCTGCGCCAGATGGATCCAGATGGGCACCTGCTGATCCACCCTTGCCGCCTTGGAAATGGCCCTTTGGAAGGTCGCATCGGCATCGGGCACCTTACCCATGGCCAGCTGGACCGAGCCCAGCGTGTCCAGGACGTTGGGATCGTTGGGCGCGGCATCGGCCGACTTCTGGGCAAAGGGCAGGGCTTCTTCATGCTTCTGCAGGAACTTGCTGAGCGTGTACGCCAGGTTGTTCATGGTGCCGAAGTCGTTGGGCTTGATCTCCAGGGCCCGTCGGTAGAGTTGAACGGCGGCGTCGTAGCTCTTCTGCACCAGCATGAAGTCGCCCATCTGGCGCATCGCGACATACACCGCGTCCTTGTTTGGCTCCGCCGCGGCGATCTGATCCAGGTCGCGCAGAGCTTCCCCGATCATGTCCTTCTGCGTGAGCTTGAAGCGGATGATCTGCAGACGGAACGAGGACGAGAAGCCCTCGGCCGGGCGAAGCGTGTCGACCAGCGCCAGCATCTCCGCGGTTTTCCCGGCGTACATCTCGTTGAGATCTTCGAGGAATGACGCCACGGCGTTGGGATTCTGGCCGTTGAGCACCTTGAACGCCGCCTTGATGTCGGCGTCGGATTCGGTGATCTTGCCCTGCATGCGGTATATCCGCGCCCGCATCGTGAGCAGCGGAGACCACTTCTCCGTCTCGATGTTCTTGTCGGCCAGAACGGCCATGATCCGGTCCAGCTCCGGTCTGGGCTGGTTCAGCAGCGTCTCGGCGTACAGGCGGCCCAGCTCCGGGCTGCGCGCACCTTTGCCCCAGGCCTCGCCGAACGCGGCGGCCGCGGCGGCAGGCTGGTTGCTCTTGAGCATCAGCGTACCCTTCATCAGAGGCCACTGGGGATGCCCGTCAAGCTCATTGCCGGCATCCACCGTGCGAACCGCGTCCTCGATCTGGTTCATCTGCTCATAAAGCTGCGCCAGGTCGCGACGCAGCTCTGAGTTGCGCGGGTCGATGGTCAGGCCGTCGGTCAGGATCTTGACCGCCTCGGTCGCGTTGCCCTCCGAGCGTCGCACCTTGGCCAGCAGGCCGCGGGCGTTGGCGAAGTTGCTGTCCAGCCGCAGCGCTGCCGTGAGGTCGTCGCCGGCGTCGCGGAGCAGCTGCTGCGCCTCCTGAAGCTTGTCAGCCGGGACACGCCCGTCTGGTCCGGTCATCCGGCCGATCTCGCCCCAGAAGAACGTCGCCCGCTGGAAGTAGCCCAGCGGGTTGTTGACGTCCGCCGCGATCGCCCGCTGCAGCAGATTCCGCGCGGTGGCATAGTCCTTCATGCAGATCGCCGCCTGCGACCGCAGCAAGAGGAGTGTCTGATCCTCGGCGATCCCGGCGGTCACCGCGGCGTCACAGAGCTTCATCGCCTCTTCGCACTTGTTCATGCGCAAGTGGCAATCGATGATGCGATAGCGGAGGCGGTTGAGGTCGTCCTTCTCCACGGTTTTGAGCGCACGGGTGAGCGCATCGATGCACCCCTGGAAGTCGCCGGTTCGGAACGCCACGTCGCCCAGCTCCCGGTCGATCTCGGCGTTCTTGGGCGTCTGCAGGTTGCGGTTGTCTTCAAGGAGCTTCTTGGCCCCCGCGTCGTCCCCGTTACGCCCGAGGAACTCGGCGTAGGCGATATAGAGCATCACGTCGCGCTTGTCTGCGGCTTTCGTGGCGATGAAGTCGTCCCACAGCGCCCGCGCCTCGGCAAGCTTCCCCTGTTTGGCCAGCAGCGTGGCTTTGAGGTTCATCGCCGGGAAATCGACTGTCTTGGCCAGCGCCTCGTCGATCACCTCGTTCGCCTCGGCCCAGGCTTCCTTCTTGATCAGCAGCTGGCCGAGTGCAAGGCGAGCTTCGCGGTCGCCGGGGTACTGGCGACGCAGCTTCCGCCACCCCTCGACGGCGTAATCGATGTTGCCGTAGTCGCCTTCGAGAATCAGCATGTTGCGGAAGAACTCGACGTCGTTCCCGACCAGCTTGCGCGTGTCGCGGGCGACCTTGAGGGCTTCGTTCATGCGCCCCAGCGCCGCCAGGGCGCGGAGCTGACCCTTGATGTTCTCCGAGTCGTCGGGCTTGATCCGTGCCGCGGCGCTGTAGGAGGTGAGCGCCTCCGGATAGCGACCCATCGACATGCGGATGTTGCCCAGCAGCCGGTGTCCGATGGGGTTGGCTGGATCGGCATCGACGATCTGCTGCGCCATCGCGGCGGCGCTGGCCAGACGGCCCTCGATCTCCTCGATGCGGATGCGATAGATAGCGCCTTTGAGCTTGTCGATATCCAGGCGGGCGGCAGTCTCGGCCAGTTTCTTGGCCTCGTCGATGGCATCAGGCGCCTTGGTGGTCAGGTACCTCACCACAGCCTCATCGAACGCCGCGCTGATCACCATGGCGTTCTCGGGCGCGATCACCTTGGCCTTCGCCAGTTCGGCCAGCGCCTCCTCCTGCCTGTTGTTGCGCCGGAAAATGCGGTAACGGAACAGATCCTTGTAGAGCGGCTCGAGCTTGGAGCTGTCGATCGCCGCCAGCTGCGCCGCGATCGCATCGGGGTTGTTCAGCTGCACCTCCAGACCCTGAATGAGCGGGCTCTTGCGCTCGGTCTCCGAGAGTGTCTTGAGCATCGCCGAAACGCCGTCGCGATCCTCCAGCATCATGAGGGCCTGCATGATCGCCGCCTTGGCGCGGAAATCGAGCTTGTTTTCCTTCTCCAGCTGAGTGCGCAGCGAGTGAACGGTCTCCAGGGCCCCGGCCATGTCCGGAGGATTACCGACCACCTTGTTCTGGGCCAGGGCAAGGCCCCGCACCAGCGGGTCGTCCGACTGCTCGGCCCGGTCCACCGAACGGAGCCGATCGATCTCCTCCTTCACCTGGGCCTTGATCGGCGCGGTGTCCGGGAGAACGGCGTAGGCCCGTTCCAGAACGTCCGCGGCTTCCTTCAGCCGCCCCAGCGCTTTGTCGACCGATGCCAGAGCCAGGCGGGCGTTGATGTCGTTGGGCGCGATCTGCAGCAGCTTCTCGAGGACCAGCTGCGCTTCGCCGGTGAGCGATGTCCGCATCAGCACCTCGGCCTGGAGGCGCAGCGCGCTGGGGTCGTTGGGACGCTGCGATGTGTAGGTCGAGAGCAGGCGTCGCGATTCGATCAGGTCGCCGTCAAAATACTTGAGCTGGGCGTCCAGCAGCGTCAGCGGCGGCGAGTGGCCGAAGCGGTTGGCGATGTCCTCGCGCATGGCCTTGGCCCGCGTCAGGAGCTCGGTCCGCTTCTCGGCCGGTGCATCGGATGGAAGACGGGTAATCTGCTCCAGCAGCGAGCGGGCCTGCAGGTACATGGCCTGCTCGCGATAGGTGAAGAGCAGCAGGCCGTCGATCGAGAGCGGCCGGTCGGGGGCTTTGGCCAGCTTGTCGAGCGTGACCAGCGCCCTGTCAAACTGGTCCCCGGCGAACTCCAGCTCACCGAGCTTGAATGACAGGAACACATCGTCGGGTCGCGCCTTCAGGACGTGCTGGACGACCCGCGTTCCCTCATCGACCGCGTTGGGATAGAGCACCGCGATCGCCATCTGTCCAATGTGGTACGCGATCGTGCGGTCTACCTTCTCCGCCGGTTCCGACAAGGCCTGCTCGATCAGCCGCTTGACCTTGGGATGGTGACGCGTGAGTGATTCCTGGAAGCTCGCGGCGGCCGTGAGCTGCCGCTGCTCCTCCTCGATATCCATCCGCGTCAGCACCCAGAGCACCGGCAGGTTGATCTTGTTGCCGGCCACGAAATTGTTGAGTCGCTCGTGCCCCTCCTTGATCAGCTTGTCGGCCTTGTCGTTCTCGCGACGAAGGCGCGCATGCTGCGTCGCGACCCGGTACCACTCGCCCAGAGCAGCCATGGATTCCGGCGAGGCCGGCTCGGCGGCGACGGCGGCCTCCAGATCCTCCTTGGCCTTCGTCATCGCGTCCTCGGCCTGCATGCCCGACATCTCGGCCCAGCGCGTCCGCGCGATGCCGCGGTAGCGTCGCAGCGCCTGGCCGCCCTTGTCGCCGGAGGGGAAGCGCCCGATGATCTCGTTGGTCTGCTCGATCATCCCTTCCCACCCGCTCAGCTCCGCTCCAAACTCGCTGTTGATGAAGAGGGTGACCTCCAGCAACGGTCGCTGGGCATCGGCGTCGTTTTCCTTGGCCTGGGCCAGCGCAGCAAGCGCGGGCCGGTATTCCATCTGAAAGCGGTCGCGGTAGCTCTGGAGCGAGCTGGGCGTGATCTTCCCAAGGGCTCCGATCCACGCCTCGAGGTATTCGAGCTTGGCGCGATCCTTATTGACCGCTTTGGCGTAGGACGCCGCGGCCTTCTCCATGTCGCCCTTGGCCTCCCACTCCTTGCCTGCCTTGAAATGGTCGGCGCCGGACTTGTACACGGTGCGGCCGGCCACGTATACGCCGGCCCCGGCGAGCACCGCGATACAGAGCACGAGGAGACCGACAAACTTCACGTTCACTTTCGACGCCATGGCCGCCTTCCTTGGTTGCGTTCCTGCGCTGTGTCTTTTCCGCCTGCAAGGCCCGGACGCGACCCAAGGCCCCAACAGGACCGGTCGCCAAGGCCGTGATTCTTGCTACTTGCCCGGCTCGGGGATGGGTTTGCGCCCGGGTGGATAAGCCCCGCGCCGCACTTCCACCCAATCCGGGACGCACCGCATGATCTCCGGGAGCAGCTCGCTGAGCAGGTCCGAAGCCTCTCGAGCAAGCTCTTCGGCGGATTTGACCTCGGTGGTGCTCACCTGCACTTTGCAGTAGAAGGCGTAGTCGTCCTGAAGGCTGAACGCCAGAAGGCGCACGCCCTCTGCCGAATCGGTGACCCCTCCGTTGGCGATGAAGAAATACCCGCCGAAAAGGGACCGCTGCGTCTTGGGCTCGATGAACTCCGTGATGCGCATCGCGATCTTGTCGGCATCGCGAGGAAGCGTGACGATGCGCCCTGGCTCCGGGCTGAAAGCAATATTCAAACCGGTCACCGGGTCCTTCCGACCCTCGGTCGTCAAGGCAAAGGACTTGATCCCCGCCGCTGCCCCCTCCGGCCGGTCGTGCGGCCGCCACCGATGCTGGTCCAGGTCCAGGGGCAGCACGCGCGTACCGCTGGGAGCGATCTCCCACCCGCCCGCGACCATGCAGCGCTCCTGGATATGCGGCACGGCATCGACGCCGCCGGTGTAATAAGCCAGGTGAATCGAAAGGGGGATCCGGCGCTGCTCTCCGGTGTCTTTGCGGATGTACGTGCGGGTCACGGTATTCTGGGTGCCAAGCTCGTCGAGCATCTCCTGACTGTCCTTGACATCCTCCCCGATCTGCTTCCAGTTGGCCGTTTCGGTCGAGATCGCCCGGAGCTGAATATCGCCCTGGGAGTAGATCGGAAGCTTCCGCAGATGCATCCCGGCGACCCGGACCACCGTCGGCAGAGCCAGGGCCGAAGCGGAGAGAAGACCCAGCGCCACCAGCACCGCCGGGCTGCGCAGTGCCCGCCAGTTCACCGGCCCGGGCCGCCACCAGCGGACTTGCCCGGTCTTGGGCTCGGGCGCCTCGACGATGACCTTGCCGAGGGCCCAGACAATCCCCATGAACAGCCCGAAGGCGGGGATCAGCAGCAGGTAGCCCACCAGCATGTGGCTCTCGCCCTGAGCGATCTTGGGATCCCACAGAGTGAGGACCCCAAGTGCGGCGACACGCACGATATTCATCAGGATCGCCACCGGCAGCGCCAGCAGCAAGAGTGCGATGCGCTGCCACCAGTATCGCGACGAAACCAGCGCTACCGCCACCGCCAGCGCCACGAACGCAATCACCATCCGCAGGCCCGAGCAGGCGTCGGCCACGTTCAGCGGCACCATCGGGCCGCTGCTAGGGTGGATCTCGAGGATGTTGCCCTTGCGCTCGGCTTCCACGCCCGTGAGACTGAGCAGGAAGAATGCCCCTTCGGTAGACCAGGCCCGCATCGGGATCGTCAACTCACGCATGATCTTCTCGGCGAGCGTGACGCCGAAGACCAGGTAAGCGATGGGCAGGAACATGACCTGCGCGATCCGCGGCCCCAGCAGCAGCAGGATCAGCCCGAACAGGCACACAAGCATGCTGAAGCCGCGGAGCATGTGGTTGTTCAGCGCCTGATTCAGCTGGAAGAGCGCGTAGCACATGATCCCCAGCACCACCAGGATCAACCCGGGCCAGAAAACCACCGGCCGCAGCGCCGCCAATTCCGCCCGCTTGTGCCAGAGCAGATAGAGCGTGATGATCGGAATGAAATAGGAATGCGACCAATCGGCGTTGGTCATCGCCTGGAAATTCTGAACGTAGAAGAAGTGATAGAAAAGCCCGGCGAACGCCACCCCCAGCAGGCCAATCGTCGCCAGCCCGGTGCGCGAAAGTGCCAGGCCGTCGGCCGGGAGCGCGATCGTGGTCGGCCCCGCCGCCCCCGCCTTGGAGCGCGATGCCATGGCCGCGGCGGAGGCTGGTCGAGGCTGGGGGCTGGGGGCTGGGGCGATGGTCAAGTCGTCCTCTTGGCACGCGAGGAATGCAGGCCGCTATGCCGACGTCCGAGAGTTGCAGAGCAGAGATGCAAGGGCCGACGCGGGACCTTCTCTCTCGCCGCCGCTTCGGCCCCCTGGCGCCCGCGATGCGCGGTCGGGTGAAAACCCTGAGCCGGGGGGGGCCTTTTCGTCGAGCAAGGGTAGTACGTTTCGACACGGACGGTGTTCAGGATCAGTCGGGATGCGACCGCCCAGCCCGCCCCCAATGCCTTGGCGCTGGGTTCTTGAGATCACTCGCCGTTAGCGGACGCTCTGGCGCGGGCCAAATACATCTTCGTCGAAGTTGCGGTCCAAGATGAACCCATAGCCGTAGCTGGCCCGGAACCCTGACCGGATAACCGCCAGCGGATATGCCCAGAAGTTGGTACCGACATTGATGACATCGTCTGGCTTCAGGAAGATGTCCGGCATCGTTCCTTCCGCGATCGCCCGGTAGTTCACGCGGATGGTCGCTTGCCGATCCTGCCCGATCATGCGGGTTAGATCCATGCGCTCCGGGATGGCAATGCTCGAGAGATTCCCCGAGGCGACGATGGCCCGGGTTACCGTCAGCCGACCGTTGGTGGGCAGCCCGAAGACGCCCGGGCGGTTCACCTCGCCCCCGATATAGACAAACCCCTCTGGCGGGGTCGGAATGCGGATGATGTCGCCGGGACGAACGATGATGTTGAACTGAGCCGATCCCGCCAGGAGCGGGGCCATCGGCACCTCGATGACGCGCTGGGTTACCAGCTTCTCAGCACCCGGAACCGAGGGCGGCTCGGGGGTTGTGACCGCCGGCTTGGGCTGGCCGGGAATCGCGGGGCCAGGGCCCTCCGGCTGGGGTTGACCGGGGCCGGGTGTGGGGGCCGGAGTGCCTCGCTTCACACGGGTCACCTGGATCCACTTGCCGTCGCGGAAAACCCAGAACCGATCGGGCTGAGCGTCGGCCGAAGCCGCGGTGCCGCCGGCCGGCGGGCTCCCCGTTTGGCTCCCATTCTCGCGCCGCGCCGGGCCGCCGGGCTGAGGCTTGACAAGGGGGGGTTGCTGGCCTGCCGGCGACTCATCGGGAAGATCGACGGGTGGTTCTTTGGCCGGCTGGGTGACCTCTGGCTGTTGGCTCAGGCTTCCGGCCATCACGCCAGGAAATACCGCCGGACCGCCGCCGCCATCGGCCGGCTTCTCTTTCGGCTTGGCGAGTTCATCGATCAGATCGATAAGGTTCTCTGGCGGAGGCGAGCTTGGCTTAGGGGGAGTGGTGGGCGTCGAAGCAGGATTGTCCACTGGCCGTGGGGCCTGGGTGGAAGGACGGCTACTGCTGCCGCGAATCACCCGCTCGGTGAGCGGGATGTAACGGATCACATAGATGTGGGGGACGCTTTCGTTGAAACGGCCCGCGGCAGTAATCGCTTCCAGCAGCCGGAAATCGGGCCGCGGAATGCCAAAGAGTCCGGGGGAGTTCACGCCACCCAGGATGTTGTACGTCTGCCGGCGCGGGCTGGAAACCACGACGCTGACTACGGGTTCGCGCACCAGGATCTGCCGCTCACGCAGCTGTTGAATGATGTCGTCTCTGACCTGGTCCTCGGTGAGGCCGTCGACCAGCATGCGGCCGATCCTGGGCAGATCGATGTAGCCGCGCGAATCGACCACACGGGGGAATACCTCTTCAGTGTCGGGACGGAACAGGTCCTGGATGCGAATCTCGAGGCTGTCGCCTGGCCCCAGGCGGTACTGCTCGACCTCGGGGATCAGATCCTCAGGTCGAACCGGCGTCGTCTCGACGCTGGCCTGGCCGGCAGGCCCTTCGATCGCGACGAGGCGTTCAAGGATCGGAACGGTCGTCGGGGTGACTTCCCAGCGGCCCACGACCGAGGGGTCGATAAAGGCGTCGCGCTCGCAGCCAACCAGGAGAGTGAGGGCCGGCGTCGCCAATCCGGCCAGGATCGCCAAACGGGCGATACGGGCGGCTTTCGCGCTCTTCCCGGCCTTCTTCTGTTCACGCGGGGCAAACACGAAAGTCACCAAGCCGCTCCTTCGTCCCACTTCCACCTCTGATCGGCAAAAAACGTTCGGAGAAGGTAGCACCATTTAAGCAACTTTGCCCGACCCCCCAACTCTCGCCTTGGATGCGGGCCTCGCCGCGAACGGCTGCTACGTCGCCCGCCCTCGATTCGGTCGGCTCCAAAGGCAAAAGCAAGCCACAGACGTGCGGCTGCACGCGACGCGCATTTCCCGCACTACGCTTGGTTTGAATGAGTGTTGGCCCTCCCTCTTCCGCGGTTACCCAGATTCCCGGCAACGTTCAGCCGGGCGGACCGGCATCCGATGCCGCCTTGGCTCGCACATTGGCGCGGCATCCGCGCCCGCTGGGGGGTGACCCGGTGCGAAGCGTCGGGCCGGCCAAGTTCAGCCTGACCGGCATGGTGCTGAACAACGCGACAGGAACCGTCGAGCACGCCCTCCCCAAGCGCAAGCCCGACTGGCTGCGGGCTCGCGTGCCCGCCGGCCCGGGGTACGAGCGGCTCAAGCGGATCGTCACCGAGCACCGGCTCCACACCGTCTGCGAGGAGGCCAGTTGCCCCAACATGGGCGAGTGCTGGGGACGGGGCGTCGCCACGATCATGATCCTGGGGGATACCTGCACCCGGGCGTGCGGGTTCTGCAACGTCAAGACCGGTCGGCCACCCACGCTGGACAAGGACGAGCCACGGCGAGTGGCCGAGAGCCTGCGGCTGATGGCTCTCAAGCATGTAGTGATCACCAGCGTCAACCGCGACGAACTCCCCGACGGGGGCGCGGGGATCTGGGCCGAGACGATTCTGCGCACGCGCGATGCCTGCCGGGAGATGACCATCGAGGTGCTTATCCCGGACCTGATGGGCGATGCCGCGGCCCTTCAAATGGTGATCGACGCCCGCCCGCACATCATCGCGCACAACCTGGAAACGGTGCGGCGTATGCACCCGGCGGTGCGGCCGAGCGCCAGATATGAGCGGTCGATCCAGGTGCTGCGCCGGCTGAAAGAGCAGGGGGTGATCGCCAAGACGGGGATCATGGTGGGGATCGGCGAGCACGACTCAGAGGTGATGGAACTGATGCACGACATTGCGGAGGCGACGCGGGTAGGCGGGGACTCGTGTGACATCCTGACGATCGGGCAATACCTGCAGCCCACGCGGAATCACCTGCCGGTGGACCGGTTCGTGCACCCTGACCAGTTCGCCCGCTTCAAGGAGGCGGGCATCGCGGCGGGTTTCAAGGTCGTCGAGAGCGGGCCGATGGTTCGCAGCAGCTATCACGCGGATCATCAGGCCGATGTGCTGCACCGAATCAGCAAACATGCCTTGCCGCGCGTGTAGCGCGTGATTCCTTTTCGATCACGGTGGAAATCCACCATTGTCAGCGGGATCGCATCCTGGCGCGGATTGCGGCTCTTTCGGATGCTGGGCTGAGTTCCATTTGTCATGGATGATGGACCAACCATGCAATCGTGCGCCGCGAGCACGACCGAGCTTTTGCGCCAACGTCCCGCCCCGCGAATCCGCTAATCTCCCGACATGCAATCGGGCCCGCTGATTCTTAAGCGCAAGCTGTTTTTCTCGACGCTTCCCCGTCGCGGCAAGGTCACGCTCTCGATCGCGGTGTTCCTGATGTTCGCGCCGATCTCGGTGCTGCTCTTCCAGTGCCTGGGCGGCGCCGCTCTCTCCGTCCCCTCCGTCGTTGTGGCCGGCGTGCACGGTGGACTGACGGCCGTGGCCTGGATGCTCTCGTTCGTGTGGACGCGCCGGCTCATGCTCCTGGCGATCCCCCTGGCGACCTCCCCGCCGTTTGTCATGCCCTGGGTGTTCAAGCTGACCGGTTCGGATCCTGGCCCTGTTCAGATCGAAGTATCCAGGGCGCTGCTGATCCTGACCTGCGTCCTGATGCTGATCAGCAGTTACGTGCTGTTTATCCGCGTCATGCGCGGCCAGGCGGCCCGGACGTACCGGATGCAGGTCGAACTGGACCTGGCCCAGCAGATCCACGCGAATCTGGTGCCGCCGATTGAGCTTGGGACCGTGCGCGGGGAGGTTTATGGGCGCTCCATCGCGTCCAGCGAGATGGGCGGGGACCTGATCGACGCCCTGGAAGGGGAGGTTCCGGAGACCGGGGGCAAGCACCTGGACGTCCTGCTGGCGGACGTATCCGGCCACGGCGTGAGCGCGGGGGTAGTGATGGCCATGCTGAAGGCGAGCGTCCGCACAAGGCTGCTCCGATCGCCGCGCCTGGCCGAGGTCGCGGCCGATGCCAATCGCGTGCTGACGGACCTAACCGCGCCGAACATGTTCGCCACGTTCGCGGCGATCCGGCTGCTCCCCAACGGAACGATGGAGTATTCCCTCGCGGGGCACCTGCCGATCCTGCACTACTGCGCCGCGGCGAAGCGCTGGGACCAGCACCTCAACCAGAGCTTGCCTCTGGGCGTGGACCAGAGCGAGCAGTTCGTCACCGGCGTGGCGCCGATCGGTCCCGGAGACGTAATGGCGATGTTTACTGACGGACTGACCGAGGTGCAGGATTCGAAGGGGCGCGAATTGACCCTGGAAGGCGTGATCCGCATCGTTCAGCGCGAGGTCGGCGCGGGTGGAGCGCTTTCCCAGGTGCACCGGCGGGTACTGGAGGCGGTAGCAGCGCACGGGCCGCGGCTGGATGACCAATCACTGCTGCTGGTACAGGCAACCTGAGGGGCTGCTTTTGATCTGGCCCTTCTCGCGCACCGCGCAGTTGGTTAGACTGCGGCCCATGGTCTACTTCCTCCCAGCATTGATCGTCGCCGCCTCCCTGGCGCAGCCCCAGAACACGCCGCCGCCGGCCGAGAAGCCCGAAGCCTCGAAGCCTCTTCTGCCGGCGCCTCACCCGCTTATCACAGAGATCCTCTACGCAGTGCCTTCCGGGGACGCCGGCGACGCCAACAGCGACGGCACGCGCTCCGCCACAGGCGATGAGTTCATCGAGCTCTACAACCCGCATGACAAACCCATCGACCTCAAGGGCTACACGATCACCGATAAATCGCTGGGCAAGCCGGGACAGCTGAAATTCGTGTTCCCCAGATGCAAGCTGCTGCCCGGGCAGTGCGTGGTGGTATTTAACGGGTTCGAATCCACATGGGCGGGGCCGGTGGGCGATTCGACCGCGGCGCCCAAGGAAGGCAACAAGAAGTTCCACGGCGCCAAGGTCTTCAGCATGAAGACCACCAATAGCCGCAACGCCCTGAGCAATTCCGGTGACTGCGTCTGCCTATCGGCCCCCGACGGCACAGTGCTGCACATCATCAAATGGGGCAAGCTCGACGCCAAGCTGCCGGCGGCGAAGTTGACCGAAGAAGCGCCATCCACCGATCGTGGTTCGGTGCAGCGCGAGTCGGCAATGGGCAAGCTCGTAGCGCATCCGGCATCGGGTGGGACACCTGCTCCGCGCTATAGTCCGGGCCTCTTTGCCGAGAGCGAGTCGGCCGCCGCGGCCGGCGATCCGAGCGATGACGGCAAAGAGCCCGAGCCGACGCCCGCGCCCAAAGACGACCCGGCCAAGAAGCCCGAGCCGGGGAAGGACAAGAAGCAGCCCAAGGGCAAGTGACGATTCACGATGGCCTGGATCACCAAGAATTCCGCGTCGATGCGCATCCCCAGGCGGGATGAGCCATACCTCACTCCGGCGATCAAGGACGAGCTGACCCGGACGATCTTGCCGCGATTCGCCGTCAAGCAGGGCGCCCTGATTCCCACGCTTCACCGCGTGCAGGAGGAATGGGGCTGGCTTCCTTGGCAAGCGCTCGAAGAGGTTGCCGCATTCATCGGCATCTCGGCCGCGGAAGTGTGGGACACCGCGAGCTTCTACGAGGAGTTCTGGCTTCAGCCGAAGGGCAGCCACGTGATCGCTGTCTGCCGTTCGGTGGCCTGCGAAGTATGCGACCACAAGAAGATCACCGACGCCTGCCGTGCCAAGCTGGGGATCGAGGTCGGTGAGACGACCGACGATGGGAAGTACACGCTGATTGAGCTTGAGTGCCTGGGCCTGTGCGAAGGGGCGCCGGCGTGCCTGGTCGACCACGATGCGCACATGAGCGCCACGCCCGAGTCGATCGTCAGGGCGATCGATGATGCCGGTAGGAATGGGCACGGTCATGGCGAGCACTGAGCCGTTCCCTACGCTCCTGTGATGTTCGGCTCGCATCTCTCCATCGCCGGCGGCATGCACAACGCGCTGCTGGAAGCCGAGCGGCTGAAGATGCAGTGCGTGCAGGTCTTCACCAAGAACCAGCAGCAGTGGAATGCGCCGCCGCTCAAGGAAGAGGCGATCGCCCAGTGGAGAGGCGAGCTGCGGCGTTTGGGGTGGGAGCCGCGAGATGGTGCACCGGATCGAGTGACCAGCCACGCCTCCTATCTGATCAACATGGCCTCTCCCGACCCGACGCTGCGGCAGCGGTCGATGGCGCTGATGCGCGAGGAAATCGAGCGGTGCGAGGTGCTGGGCATTCCGTTACTGGTGTTTCACCCCGGGGCGCATGTCGGAGGAACGCGCGAGGACGGCCTGACGCGAGTCGTCGATGCGTGCACGAGCCTGATCAAGGAGACTGCCGGATATCGCACGGTGCTGTGCCTGGAGAACGTTGCCGGAGCCGGGAGCACCCTCGGCCGAACATTCGAAGAGTTGGCCGATCTGCGGGGCCGCATCGTGGCCGCGACCGGCGCCCCGACCCGCGTCGGCTTCTGCATCGACACCTGTCATGCCCACGTGGCCGGCTACGACTTGTGCACGCCCGAGAAGGCACGGGCGGCCTTGGACCGTCTCGACGCCACCCTGGGCGTCTCGAGCGTTCGGTGTATGCATCTCAACGACGCCAAGGCGCCGTGCGGCTCGCGCCTGGACCGGCACGAGCACATCTGCAAGGGCTGGATCGGCAAGACCAAAGGGGGCGGGTTCCCGGTGTTCCTGAACCACCCGGCGCTGGCCGCCGTACCCAAGATTCTCGAAACGCCCAAGGGAGAGAACAAGCAGGGCGTCGCCCACGACACGCTCAATCTCCGCCGGCTGGGGCGAATGATCACCCCGGCCCCGGCGCTCGCGCACGCCGTACCCCCGATGCCTCCCACGCCCGTAACGCTCACACCGCCAGTGAGGCGGCGCGCAGCTCATCGTTGATCGGTATATTGGGCCCTGGGCTGATCCCGCGGCCTGTACGTGTCGAACACAGTGATGCCCATGATCTCATCCATTGCCGCACGTCTGGCCGCTATTCCCGCACTGGTCGCCGCGTGCCTGGTCGGCACCGGGTGTGAGCTTTTCCGGTCCAAGAGCGCCGGATCGTCCGGGGGAACGTCCAGCGCCGCCGTCGAGCAGCGGTCGGAGGAGTTCGTGCTCCAGGGTGAGGCGGCCACGTCCCGCGGCGACCGCACGGTGGCGCTCTCGCAGTTCGCCCGCGCCATCGAGATCAATCCCCGGTTCGTCCGCGCCCATATGGGGATGGCCGATGTCTACCGGATTGAGGGCAACTACTCCAAGGCCGAACAGAGCTATCGGACGGCCGCGGAGATCGAACCCCGCAACTTTGAGGCTCAGTACTTCCACGGATTGATGCTGCACGTGCTCAACCGCCTGGCCGAGGCGGTCTCGGTGTATCTCAAGGCCCTGGCGCTCAAGCCGGATGACTTCCAGGCGAATCTGAATCTCGCGACCGCCTATTACCAGCTCGGGGAGAACCGCCAGGCCGTGCCTTATGCCGAGACGGCGGTGCGCCTGAGCCCCAAGAGCGGCCCGGCGCGACTCAACCTGGGCACGATCTACGCCGCGCTTGGGCGGTACAAGGATTCGCTGACCGAATACCAGCAGGCCAGTGAGTACATGGAGCTCACGCCGGCGTTGATGAACAACCTCGCCGAGGCTTACGGAAAGCTCGAGCGGTTCGAGGAGATGCGCAACACGCTCCTGGAGCTGATCAAGAAGCAGCCGACAGCGCAGGGATATGAGCGGCTGGGATACGCCAGCTTCAAGCTCGGGAAGACCCAGCCGACCATGTACGGCGCGGCGATGGCCAACTTTGAAAAGGCTTTGCAGGTCGATGCCGACTATTACCCCGCGCTCAACGGCCTGGGGGTGTGCATGCTGAACCTGTGGCTGGAATCGGATCGCAAGGACAGCGCCGCCAAGGAGAAGGCGCTTGAGTGCTTGCGCAAGTCGGTTCAACTCAACGCAGATCAACCGCGGATCCTGGAGTTGCTGAGCCGCTACACGCGGTGAGGGCAGGCGGCGGGATAGAGGCACGCACCTACGCTTGGGCGATGGCCAATTCCAAGCTCCTGGAAGCATTCCCCACGCCGTCGGCGACGCCGATCGTGATCGAGCACATCGCCGAGGAGTTCACCTCGCAGTGCCCCAAGACCGGTCATCCCGACTTCGGCGCCGTGACGCTCCGATATCAGCCGGTGCCGACCGGCAAGCCGGGGGCAGAACAGGGTTGTGTGGAGCTGAAGAGCCTCAAGCTCTACTACCAATCGTTTCGCAGCGAGGGCATCTTCTATGAGGCCGTCACCGGAGTGATCCGCGATGACCTGGTGCGCCTGCTGAAGCCCGCATGGCTGCAGGTCGTCACCAGCTGGCGGGGCCGCGGCGGCATTCGGTCGGTCATCCGCGCAGAGCATGGGGACGTTCCGGCTCATTTCCGCGGCTGCTGACGCGCTCGCCTATTGCTTGGCGCCCAGGATCGCCACCACCTCGGCCGCTACGCGCCCATTGGTCGCCAGGCAGTTGCTGATGTTGTGACCCGGCTTGCCGGTCCAGTCGGTCAGCGTGCCGCCCGCCTCGGTGATGATGGGCACCAGCGCCGCCACATCCCATGGGGCGATGCGATGATCGAGGGCGATCTCTGCCCGACCGGTTGCCACGAGCGCATAGCCGAAGCAATCTCCCCAGCCGCGGAGCAGCCTGCTTCCGGTAGCGAGTTTCTCGAAGGCGCCGGGCATGCCACTCTTGACCAGCCCGCCCGGAGAGCTCATCAGGACCGTTGAATCGGCGAGCCGTCCCACGCCCGACACACGAGCCCTGGTCGGCTCGTCATCGCCCAACCGGTGATAGCAACCTTCGGTCGCCGCGGCATAAAGCAACTCCCCCACTGCCGGCAGGTTGAGCACGCCCGCCACGCAACGACCGTTGCGCTCGACGCCGATGAGGGTGCCAAAGAGCGGGACACCTGCGACGAAGGCCTTGGTGCCGTCGATCGGGTCGACGATCCAGCGGAACCCGCTCTTACCGGGCGCCTCGCCGAACTCCTCGCCCAGAAAGCCGTCCTCCGGGTACGCGCGCTCCACCCGCTGGCGGATATGGGCCTCGGCCTCGCGATCGGCCACGGTCACCGGCGTCCCGTCCACCTTCGTGTCGTATTTCACCCCGCTGGGGCGGTAGACGCGCATGATCCTCGCCCCGACTTCCTGGGCCAGGGCAAGCGCCAGCCGCAATCGATCCTGAACAGCGTCGGCCTCCATACTGCGTGCCGAGTGTAAGAACCCCGCCCCTACGCTTCCCGCCCTCGACCTGGCCCAGCCGAGAATCACCCTCCCACACAGGACCCAAGCATGGCCTCCCCGACCCTTACGCCCTACAACGAACTCTGTCTGCGGCAGCGCGAAGCGGGGACACTCGAATCGGTCGGGCAACTGCTCAATTGGGACCAGGAAACGTACATGCCGCACAACGGCGCCGGGGCTCGAAGTGACCAGCAGGCCCTGCTGGCGGCCCTGGTGCATGAGCGCAGGATCGACAAGCGCATGGGAGAACTGATCGCCGTGTGCGAGGCCGACAAATCTCTGAGCGGCGAGGCGGCCTCGCCAATCGCCCGCAACATCCGCGAAATGCGGCGCGATTACGACAAGGCGACCAAGCTCCCCAGTGAGCTGGTCGCCGAACTTGCCAAGACCACCAGCCTGGCGCAGGAGGCCTGGAAGGATGCACGCAAGAGGAACGACTTCCCGGCATTCGCGCCCTGGCTTGAAAAGGTGATGGCGCTCACGCGCCGCAAGGCTGAGTGCCTGGGAATTCCCCGCGGCGGCGAGCTTTACGACGCCCTGCTGGATGAGTATGAGCCGGGCATGACCGCCCGCGAAGTTGACGCGATCTTCACCCCGCTGCGGCCGCGGCTGGCCGGCTTGGTCGCGGCGATCAGCGGCAGCAAAAACAAACCGGACCGCTCCGTCCTGCAGAAGAAGATCGGCGGCCCACAGCAGACCGATTTCTGCATGCAGGTGCTGAGGGCCATCGGCTTCGACCTGGGGGCAGGGCGCCTCGACGTCACGACCCATCCCTTCTGCTCGGGGCTTGCCCCGGGTGATACGCGCCTCACCTTCCGCTACGAGACCGAGAGTTTCCTCGAGCCGCTCTACGGCGTGCTCCATGAGGCCGGGCACGGGATGTATGAGCAGGGTCTGCCCAAGGACAAGCACTTCGGGCAGCCGCTTGGGAGCGCGGTTTCGCTGGGCATTCACGAGAGCCAGTCGCGCATGTGGGAGAACTTTGTCGGCCGTAGCCGCGAGTTCTGGACGTGGGCGCTGCCGGTCGCGAAGAAATCGCTGGCGCCGCACATCGATGGGATGGACCTGGAGGCGATGTATCGCGCGGCCAATCTGGTGACGCCCAGCTTCATCCGCGTGGAGGCCGACGAGGCCACGTACAACCTGCACATCATGCTGCGTTTCCAGATTGAAAGGGCCCTGGTGAACGGGACGCTGGCGCCCAAGGACCTGCCGGCGACCTGGAACAGGACGTTCAAGGAGTTCCTGGGCCTGGACGTGCCGGACGATCGGCGCGGGTGCCTGCAGGACGTGCACTGGTCATTCGGCTTGATCGGCTACTTCCCCACCTACACGCTGGGCAACCTTTACGCAGCCCAGCTTTGGGAGAAGATCAGCATCGACATCCCTGATCTGCGCGGCCAGTTTACCCGGGGCGAGTTCACACCCCTGCGGGCGTGGCTGAACACCAACATTCACGCCCACGGGCGCCGCTTCGAAGCCGGTGAGCTGTGCGAGCGGGTTACGGGCAAAAAGCTGTCGGCCGATCCGCTGCTGCGTCATCTGGAGGGGAAGCTCAAGCCGATCTATCAGATCTGAGCGCGGCCCGTTATCCAGTGAAGCAAGCGATCTTCCTTCTTGCCTTGGTTTTCTGCCTCACGCCGATGGCCTCCGCGCCCATCGCGCTGGCGCTGGGTCTGGTGCTGGCGCTCCTGGGACTGACCGCCTGGGACAAGCAATCTCGCAAGGCCAGCCGGCTGATTATCCAGATTTCGATCGTTCTGCTGGGGTTTTCGATCAGCCTTGAGGAGGTCGCAAAGGCAGGAGCTTCCGGCCTGCTCTTCGCGGCCGGCACGATCATGGGCACGTTCGCGCTTGGCTGGGTCATGGGCCTTGCGCTCGACACCGAAGCCAAGGTGACGACTCTCCTCTGTTCAGGCACGGCAATCTGCGGCGGGTCGGCGATCGCGGCGACCGGCTCGATCATCCGCGCGACCGATGCGCAGATGTCGGTGGCTCTGGCGGCGGTGTTCACGCTCAATGCCATCGCGCTCTACGTCTTTCCCCCACTCGGGCACGCACTCGACCTCTCCCAGACGCAGTTCGGCACCTGGGCCGCCGTGGCGATTCATGACATGTCTTCGGTCGTGGGCGCCGCGAAGGTGTATGGCGACGAGGCTTTGAAAGTCGCGACGGTCATCAAGCTCTCACGCGTTCTGTGGATCATGCCGGTCTCGATCCTGGCTGCGCTGCTGGTGGCCCGCTCGGGGCCGAGCGGGCAATCGGGCGCTCAACCGGCGGCCAGGGGCGGCATCGGCCGTTTCGTGCCCTGGTTCATCGCGCTCTTCCTGGTCGCGAGCGTGGTGCGAACGTGGGTCCCGTGGGTTTCTTCGCGCCTCTTCGATCTATCTTGGGCTGACCAGGCCATCAGTTCGCCCGCCGACTTTCTCAAGACCATCGCCAAGCAGGGGATGGTCGTCGCGCTCTTTCTGATCGGGACAGGCCTCTCAAAGAAGGCCCTGACGAGCGTCGGCTGGCGACCCTTCGCACTCGCGATCATTCTCTGGATTGCGATCAGCACCGCATCGCTGTGGGTAGTCCGGATCGCGATCGCTTAGCGCCCAGGTCCGCAAATACGGCCAAGCCGTTCCGGAACGGGGTGTCATACTCCCGGCATGCGCAGAGACGACGCCTCCCGCGATGCTCGCTGGACCGCTGACGAACACCGCGAGCGCATCCTCCGCGTGCTTTGTGCACACCCCACACCTGGATCCTCCGCTGGACCTGGAGGGCTTGGCCCGGCTGGCGCACCTCTCGCCCTTTCACTCTCATCGCATCTTCACCGATGGTGCTCGTCGCGGCTCGCCGCGATCGTTCTGTTGCGGGTACGCTCCCGGCATGACCGCGTCCTCGAATCCGCCGCCGGTGCGCATCAAGCTGCTCTCGCCGCGTGCGACCGCCCCGCGGTACCAGACCGATCTTGCCGCGGGCTTCGACCTTGCCGCGTGCCTGCCTGAAGGAGAGAGGGTCACGATCGCGCCCCGCGATATCGCGCTGATTCCCTGCGGGTTCGCCATCGCCATTCCCCGCGGCTACGAAGGCCAGGTGCGGCCGCGTTCAGGCCTGGCCAGCAAGCTCGGAATCACCCTGCCCAATGCTCCGGGAACGATCGACGCTGATTACCGCGGCGAGGTGAAGGTGCCGCTGATCAACCACGGACGCGAGCCCTATGTCGTCGAGCACGGCAGCCGGATCGGGCAGATGGTCATCGCGCCCATCCTGCACGCCGATCTGCAAACGGTGGATGAGCTGGATGAAACGCCACGCGGCGCCGGCGGCTTCGGTTCCACCGGCGGTCATTGACCCACGCCGCCTGGCTGACTCAGGCACCGGCGACGGTGCTCATCCGCTCCAGCGCCTCCCTCACCAGCACCTCGAGTTCCGCCCCCTTCACCGGCTGCTTTTCCTCATCGCGTGCGATGAAGACCGTCATCGCCACGGCCAAGTCGCAGATGGTGTCGCCATGGACTTTCGCGAGGACCAGCGCATCGAATTTGCTGGCCTTTTCGCCGTTCGTTTCAGTCGCCGCTCGGGCCACGGCCGAGTAGACCATCGATGAGACCGCCCCAGGTTCCTGCAGACGCTCCATATGCGTTACCATGAGGTCGGCGAGCGTCTTGGCGGCAATCGCAGCGCCCGGATCGGCTTGCTTGAGCCCCTCCATGATCGTCGCGCGAGTTGGGTACTGAATCCACCCCATGAGCGAACATACGCCAACAGGCCACGAGTGGATGCCCCCGCTATCGGTGGCAGCACCGGCAGCACGCCTCGAAGAGCAACGCTGCGGCCACGAATCCTCCCACAAAGATGGCAGCGATGACATTGCCGTCGTCGCTGCATTGGTGATAGTCCACGTCGGCACGATGAGAGTAATAAGACCGCTCACAATCATCGCACGAGCACCCAGCCAGCGCCGCGATACCTCCGGCCAGAATGAACGCCGCCCCCAGCCGCCTGAACATTCCCCTGGTCATGGTCGCATCTCCGCGGGCTCGTCGACAGGGTACAGATCTTCCAGCACGGCCAGCCAGTCACTCGTCGCATTCACGGCAATCATCCGGCTCTTTACCTGTTCTGGTTGCGGATGGTGCTGGGCAAACTTGATCCCGAACTTGCGCATCATGCGTCCGGCGTGGCGCTCGCCGTTGATCGCCACTGACAGTTCGAAGTGTTGCCGCAGGACTTCCCGCTGCTCGGCCAGTGTCGGGAGCACAGGCGGGCGGCCGGCCATCATCTCGCGTGCCTGGCGGAAGATCCACGGGTTGCCGATGGCCCCTCGCGCCACCGACACCCCGCTCACGCCGGTGTATGCGAGCATCCGGAAGATCTCGTGCACGTCCCATACGTCCCCGGAACCAAAGATCAAATTGTCCGGATGCCTCGCACGAAGGTCGCGCAGGAAGGTCCAGCGGCTCGGTCCGACATACCGCTGTTCCACAGTCCGCGCATGCACCGTCGTCCACGCGTACCCGATCCGGTACGCCGCGGCGAAAATGATTTCGAAATTCGCGGCCATCTCCGGTGTGTCGTCGTACCCGCGCCGCAGCTTGACCGAACAAGGAATCTCCGCCGGCACGGCCTCTCGCACCGCCCGCAAGATGGCGATCGCGCCATCTGGTTGAGTCAGCCAGTGTCCGCCACGGTTCTTGCGGTCGATCTTCTTCACCGGGCAAGCGAGGTTGACGTCGATGACGGAGAACGTGCGGGCCCGCTCCCTGGGCGGCTCGGCCTCCTCACCGGCCCCCTCGACGCGCCAGCGCGTGTCTACGTAGCTGGGGAGCTCACCTTGACCGTACGCCATCTCCCGATACTCGCGATCCCGCCGCGACGCCTGCTCGATCATCTTGACCGCCGACGCGGCCATCTCATCGGGGTCAGAACCGATGATCTGGCCCGCCAGCGGATGGTCCTCCGCTCCGTGCGGCAGATTCTCCTTGAGCAGCTGCTCTTCCTGGAGTGAAAGGTTCGCCTTATCGAAACCGCGCCCGCCCCCCAGCAGCATGCGGTCCAGAAGCGCCTCGGTCACGCACAGGGGCGCCCCGTGCCGGCGGGCCACGATGCGCATCGCCGCGTCGGAATACCCCGCCAGCCCCGCCTGGAAGAACGGCGCATCGAACCCCGGCACCAGACGGGACAGGCGCGGATCGACGCCGGTGCGGCCGATCTCCGCCGCGATCGCGGCTGTGTCGATCCGATCGGCACCGGGCGCCTCGGCGGGGCCGGGCGGCGTGGCATTGTTGCCATGACAGGGCATTCCGGGGATCATACGCGGATGCGAATCCGCCCCCCCCGCTGCCTGCTCCTGCACCTCGGCGTCGCGTCGATCCTGCTCACGCTGGGCGCCTGCAGTTCCGCACCCATGGTCGAAGGGCCCGAATACCCCCAGGACGCCAAGCAGGCTCGCGTGCTCGACATCCAGGTGACCCGCGCCGAAACGCAGATCACCTTCACCAACACGACGGCTCATTCCATTCCACCATGCCGGATGTGGGTGAACCGCTGGTGGAGCCTGGAATTCCCGGGCATGGCGGTTGGCGAGACCAGAACCCTCGATCTGCGCGACTTCAAGGATCGCTTCGGCGATGCGTTCCGCGGCGGCGGCTTCTTCGCAACCGAGGCGCCCGACCAGCTGGTCCAAGCCCAGTTTCAGATCGACGGCGAAATGGTCGGGCTGGTGGTGATCGGCGGAGGGATCTAGCGGCTACTTGCCGCCGCCGTCGGCCGGCTTTTCCGCTGGCTTGGCGCCGGGCTTCTCGGCGGGCTGACCCTTGGTGCCGGGCGCTGTGCCCCCGGGCTTCCCCGGGCGTGGGGGGCGAACCTTCGCCGGTGTCGGCGGAGCGACGGGCAGATCGGCCGGCATCGGCTTGGCCACCGCGGCCAGGGCCGCGTTCTGCTGCTGCTCGGACAGGCCCTTGAGCAGGTCGGCCATGGCATCGATCCGCGCGCTGGGGGATGAGGCATCCCGCAGCCGCTTCTCTGCAGCGCTGACGGCGGCGTTCTGTCCGTCGGTCAACCCGATCTGCCCGCGGACTTCGCTCCAACGCTCGACGGCCCGCCCGAGCAGGTCATCCATCGCCCGCATCGGCTCCATCACACTCAGTCGGACGTTGGCGCGGATGATCGCGTCCACGTTCGCTTCCGGGAGACGCGTGGCGGCGCGGCGATATTCCGTCTCGGCCTTCTTGGCCCGGTCCGACTCCTTGCGGGTCAGCAGCTTGGCGGCGGTCGCCATATCCAGCAACTGCGGGTTGACGAACACCGGCTGCATTTCGGTATTGATGTTCGAGAGCTCTTCATAGCCGGTGATCGAGTCGAGCTTATTGACCTTCTCGCGCGCATCGAGCATCACCTTGACGTTCTTGGCGACCGCGTTCTCCACCGCGGCGCGGCGATCCTCCACGAGCTTGCGGAGCTTCTCCTTCGTCTCCTCGGACTTGACGTCCGGCATGATCGCCTCGATCACCGCTTCGGCGATCGGCACGGGCAAGGGCAACACCTTGCCGTCAGCATCTCGCTTCACCAGGTCGATCGGGGGCAGGTCCGGCTCGGGCTCGGCCTTGGGCTGAGGCTGGGCTGCCGCAGGAGGGGGCGGCGGAGGGGCCGGAGGCTGATAGTCGGGCACCTTGGGAGGTGCGCTGGCCGGGACGGGCGACACGATCTGGCCCAGAGAGGCCGAGCAGGTCGAACCAGCCAGGAGAAGGCCGGTGAGCAGAGCACGCTTGGACATGGGGTCGATCTCCGAACAAGCCGGGTTTGGCGCCCGGCGTCTGGTGGGCTGCGATGGTATGGGAGCAGTCAAGAGCGGTAAATATGCGTCAAGAAGCCCCTCTACTTGTCCTTGCTGGGCGGTTCCACAGGGACCGAGGGCCTGGCAGGCGAAGGGCCCTTGCCGTCTTTCTTATCAGGCGCCCCCGCAAACTGCTTCAGGAGAGATTTGCGCTGACCTTCATCGAGCTCGCGGAAGACCAGAGCGATGACCCGGGCTCGCTCGGCCGGGCTTTCCTTGCCATAAGTCTTCTGGAATGAATCGGCGGCGATGCGGCGGATTTTCGACTCCTGCTCCTGGCTCAGGTTGAGCGATTTGAGGAGCGCCTCGAAGTCGGCCGCCCGCTGGCCGACCACGCGTTCGTAGGACCGTCGGACCTCGCCGCCCACGGCCGCGAGTATCTGCGAACGGATGAACTCGCGCATCTTGAAATCCGCCCCGGTCTTCTTCGCCTCCGCCTGCGCCTCCTCAACCAGGGCGTTGGTGTACTCCTGCGTGAGCTTGACGAACTGGTCCACCTGCTCCTTGGTGAGCGCGCCCTGGATCTGGCGCTGCAGCGGCCCCAGGTCCCGAAGGGGCTGGGCTTGTTCGGTCAGTTCCGCCAGCAGTCTTGCGGCATCTTCGCGATTACCGCTTTCCCTGGCGCCCGCCAGTTCCACGATCAGCCGCAGGTTGTCGGCAACGATCTTGTCCAGAATCGCGTGGCGCTGGGTGATGATGTCGTCGATTTTCTTCCGCGCAGCTTCGTCGAGGTCCAGCAGGCGAGCGGCGGCCTCCGGCGGCGGTACGTCGATCTTCTTGATCTTCCCTTCGAAGTCGCGCTCCACCAGCGTCTTGGCCGGCTGTGAGCCCTTTCGTTGAACCGAAGGGCCCGCGAGCGGTGATTGGCCAGGCTGATCAGTTGCCGGCTTGGACGTTTGCTGGGCAATCGCGCCGCTTGCCAAGAGGGCAAGCGCCGTGATCGTGGTGAATGACTTGGTCATGGTGTGCTCGAGTCGTCTCCCCGGAGTTATTGGCAAGCTTCAACAGAACGCATCGGTCGCCTTCGCTATTGCCCGGCCGCCGGCGCCGATCTCTTGCCATCGTCCGCCTTTCCCGCATTCTCGGGCTGAGCTTTGGACCTGGGCTTATACATGCCTTCGGCCTGCCTGAAGATGCGGATGAGCCTCGCCTGCTGCGCCGGATCCAGCCACGCCATCACCTCCAAACCGAACTGGCGTTCCTGCTCTTTGGTTGGATTCAGTTTGGTTTCTTCGACATATTTGCCGATGCGATCGCGGAGACGCTCTTCCTGATCCGGACGAAGATCGAGCTGACGGATGATGCGCTCGAAGAAGATCTCGCCGCCGACGACCTGGCGTTCGAACGAGAGACGGATCTGCTCGCCCCAGAGGCGGAGGGTTTCGCCCGCGACGATTTCGAATCGTGCGGGACGCTTCCCATCGGGCTTGGCGGGGGCGTCGGCAAGCAGCGCGTCGTAATACTCGCTCACCAGAGCGTGGAGGCGCTGCGCCTGCGTTTGCGGCAGCGCGGCGGCAAGCTCCGTTTCGATCGCACCGCGGGCGATCAGCGGCTTGAGCTTCTGGGTGAACGCCACCGCGATGCGGATCGTCTCCGGCTGATCTCCGGCCTGGCCGGCCGAAAAAAGCTCGATCAGCATCTCGAAATGGTCGCGCACGACCGAATCAAGCAGCGCCGTCCGCTCGTTCAGGATTGCTTCGACCTTTGCTCGGGCCTGCGCATCGAGCTCGAGGCATCGCAGCGCGGCATGCGCAGGAAAGAGCTCGAGCTTGATGAGCCCACCATTGAAATCCCGCTGCACCAGCGTCGGCCCCTGCGATGGGGCGACCCTGGGCCCAGCCAGGACAGCAGGTGCCTCATTGGCCGGTGGGTTTCTGGGCTGCAGAACCTGCGAGAAGAGGGCGGCAAGCAGCATCGCGGTCATGGAGCCCTCCTGTTGCCAGAACATTGTTGGCCCATTCCTTTCCGAAATTGCAGGCATTTCTCCATGCTCCGGCGCCGTCGACGGGGCGATGGAGCGGAGATGGACCGCGTCTTCCCCTTCAGGAGGAGTTCAGCCCGGCGGTCGCCGGTCCCTGTGCGACTCGTCGCGTCGCTGGCTCTCCGCGGTCATTCGCCGCGCCCGCGCGAGGAAGGCGATCGCATCCGTCCCGCACTCCGGGCACACCGGCCGATCCAGTTCCTTGAGGGAATACTGGCAACGCGGGCAGACCGAAAGATCAGCCTCCTGGGCAAACGCCTCGTAATACCGGTACTCGCAGTATCGCACCCACAGCCACCACCCGGTGATCGCCGCGAACACGATCAGCTCGGAATGGCCGCCGCACACCGCCATCGTGGAGATGCCGAAGACCAGAGGCGTGAGCCAGCGCGGCTCCCGCGGTCCCTCCAACAGATACAGGATCAAGCGGCGCATCAGGGGGCGAGTCTACCCTTCCATATGACCTGCTCCCGCCGCGGCTGCGGCAAGGATCACGGCCCGCTGCGCGAGAACGAAGGACCCTCCCAGGAGGACATCCAGCGTTTCGGCGACGTCACTCGCACCTGTCCGGCGTGCAGGAAAGAGGTCTTCGACGACGCCGAGCTCTGCTATCACTGCGGAAACGCGATCGAGGGAGCATCGCAAGGTTCAGCGGGCGTCCCAAAGTGGGTGATCGTGACAGCGGGGCTGCTGCTGACGACCTTCGCGATCGCGATGGTCTTCAGCGGCCGGCTGTTCTGATCGCTGCCATCCATCCCTATTCGTTCACGCCCAGGTCACTTTTGGTGAAGAGCGCTTCGAACCGAACGCCGGCTTTCTCGACATTCTCGCGGGCGCCTTCCTGGCGATCGATCGTTGCGACAACAGCCGCCACGTCCGCGCCGTTCTCCCGCAGGAGATTCACCGCCTCCAGGGCCTGGCCGCCGGTAGTCGCAACATCCTCAACGAAAACGACCACGTCGCCCTTGTTGAGCACGCCTTCCATCTGCTTGGCTGTGCCGTAGTCCTTCTTGGCGTTGCGGACGAAGATGCAAGGGAGGCCGCTGGACATGCTGGCGACAGTGACGAGGGGGATGCCGCCCAGCTCAGCGCCGGCGAGGCGGGCGACTCTCTTGCCGGTGGCTTTCTCGACCTCTCGGAGGCGTCCTGCGAACATGGGGCCAAGCTCACGGAGGAGTTCGGGCCGAGTGGAGAAGAGGTACTTATCGAGGTAGTAGGTACTGGTGCGGCCGGAGCGGAGAGTGAAATTACCGCGGAGGACGCAGACGTCAGCGATGGCCTTGGCGAGCTCGGGCTTGGTCATCGCCGAGCATAGGGCTTTGGACACAGAGTCCTGGAGATCACAGAAAAGTCGACCGGCCAACCGCTAGTACGCCTTCCGCAGCCGTCCCGTCGGGATGCCCAGCTGCCCGCGGTACTTCGCCACGGTGCGCCGCGCGATTTCCAGCCCCCGCTTCTTCAGCTCGTCGGCAAGCTGATCGTCGCTGAGCGGGTTCTTCTTGTCTTCCTTCTCGATGATGTCGGAGAGCGCGGCCTTGATCGCCTCCCAGCTCACCTCTTCTCCGCCCTCAGTCACCGTCCCGCCCGTAAAGAACTTCCGCAGCGGCACGATCCCCCGCGGCGTCTGCAAATACTTTTCCGCCACCGCGCGGCTCACCGTCGCCACGTGGATGCCCAGCTGCTCGCCCACCTTGGTCATCGGCAGCGGCTTGATCGCCTGCGGCCCATAGTCGAAAAACTCCCGCTGCGCCTCGACGACCGCCTCCACCACCCGCAGCACCGTGCGGTTGCGCTGCTCGATGGCGTCCAGGAGAAACTGGGCATTTCCCAGGTTCGTCCGGATGAAGTCCTTGGTCGGCTTGGGGACCGTCTTGTCCTTGGTCATCTTCGCGTATTCCTGGTTGATCCGCAGGCTCGGCAGCCGGCGGTCATTCAGATACGCGTAGTACCGATCATGCTCGGCGTCGTACTCCACGAACGCATCAGGTGTGATGGGCGATTCAGACTGCTGGATCAGCTGCCGGCCAGGGGCCGGGCTGAGCGTGCGGATCTTCTCGATCGCGATCTTGATCTCGTCCACGCTCGCGCCGATCTTCTGTGAGATGCGCGGTAAGCGGTTGTTGAGCAGATCATCCAGGTGGTCCTCCACGATCTGGCGCGGAAGGACCCACTCGTCGGGCTTGTCTGATTCCGCCTCACGGGCGTCGATCTGGAGCAGAAGGCACTCGCGCCGGTCGCGGGCGGCAATCCCCGGCGGCTCGAGCATCAGCTGGACGGCCCGCAGCGCCTTCTCCATCTGCTCCAGCGTCGGCCGGCTGCCGTCAGGGAGCGGCGGCGACTTGTCGATGATCGTGTCCAGGGGCGTCCGCAGGTAGCCGTCATCCTCGATGTACCCGACGATCGCCTCGCCCAGCGGGCGAAGCGCCGGGTCGGCATCGGAAAGATGCCATTGCTCAAGCAACTGCTCCAGCGGCGACTCCGGGCGGGCCGCCGTATTGGCCATCGCTTCGGACTTGGCGTCCCCGTCGCCATCGTCGCGCCGCACACGCCGGTCGGCAAAGTCCTCCAGAGGCGACGACCGTTCGCTGAAGTCGTTCTCCGCGGCCTCGGGGTTGCTCTGCTCGAATGAATCAAGCCGCTCGAAGTCGTCCGACGCGCCCTTGGCATCGACCTGCATCGGCCGCGTCTCGTCGGTTCCCGCGCCGGCGCTCTCGCCGTGCGATCCCCCTTCGATCTCCGGCGCCGGCTCATCCTCGGCCAGCTCCAGCGTGGCGTTCGACTCCAGCTCCTGCTCGATGCGCTCCTCCAGCGCCGCCAGCGGCATCTGGAGGATCTCCATCGACTGGATCATGTGTGGCGCCAGCTTCATCTGCTGGCTCATCCGCATGTGCTGGGATTGGTCGAAACGCATGAGGACCGAATGCCTGGAGCCACCAGCCGCGAGCCAGATCGATCCGTCGATCCGCGCCCGCTCGCTGTGACCCCATGCTAGCCCGACCCCAACCGTCGCCAGCCTCCCGGCCATTCCGCCCGGCTCAAAGCTCACGGTTCACGGCTACCGTCCCCGGCCCATGCTGCGCATTGTGCACGTGACCGAGTCGATCACCGCAAGCGCAGGCGGCACCTCCACAGCGTTCGTCGAGCTGATCGAGGCGCTTCGGACCCAGCGCGATCGCGTCCAGGTTCGCGCTGTGACGACCGGCCTGCCGGCCGGGGACGAGGCCGCGAAGTGGATCATCGGCCATGAACAGGGGGTCTGGACCTTCGCGCCCTCGCGCGGCAGGTTCACGCACGGCGCGCTCGGGGCCGCTGTCATCACCATGATCGACCGAGGCGAGGTCGACATCGTTCACCTTCATGGGCTCTGGCTTGCCGACCTGGTGGCGATCGCTCAAGCCGCGAAGCGCCGGGGCGTGCCGATCGCCTGGCAGCCTCATGGCATGCTGGTCGAAGCGGCCTTGCATCGCAGCCGATGGAAAAAGGGTGTCTTCCGCGCGCTCACGGGGATGGGACCCACCCTGCGCCGCGCGCAAGCTGTGGTGTTCACGAGCGAAACAGAGCGTGACACCAGCCGGCTATCGTGGCTGGGACACGACGCGCGCCGCGCCGTCGTTCCCCTGCCAGTGCCGATCCCCTTCGTTGACGAGGATCTTCCCGCGCTCCGCCGCGCCGGCCGCGAGCACTGGCTCGCCGACGACCAGGCCGACCCCGGCCGCACGTGGGTCAACGGCTCGCCACAGCCGGACCTGACCACGCCCCTGCTGGTCTTCATGGGTCGGCTCCACCCGGTCAAGCGGCTGGAGCTGGCGATTCCGGCGCTCGCCCTGGTACGCGCCAAAGCCCCCGGCGCGCGCCTGCTGCTCATCGGCGAGGGCGATGAGCCCTACGTCCAATCCCTCAAAGACCTGGCCCGCGCACACGGCGTCGAGAACGCCATCCTCTTCGCAGGCTGGCTGAGCGGCCACGCCAAGTGGCAAGCCCTGGCGGCCGGCGATGCACTGCTGATCCAGTCGGAGTTTGAGAACTTTGGCTACGCCATCGTGGAATCGCTGGCGACCGGCACACCGGTAGTCGCTACTGACAATCTCTCCCTCGCCGAGGCCGTTGCGGAGGTGGGGGCGGGGGCCAGCGTGGCGGCCAATCCTCAGGCGATGGCCGATGCCGCGGCGTCGCTCATCACCCGCCCCGACCGGCGTGACATGGCCCTGCGCGGAAAGCGCTGGGTCGAAGCCAATTTCTCGCGCAAGGCGGTGGGCGCTCAGCTGGTCGATCTCTATGCCGGCCTGGCGCCCGCGAACATGAAAACCATTTGAGCTTCGCGGGCCTCGCAATCAAGCCCGGCGCTAGCATGAGTTGCCTGGCGACCGCCCGTATCGCCGCTTCCGGCCCACGCTGGAGATGTGGGTATGACCGTCGCTGTCGCGGTGCGGAAGAACGACCGGATGGTCCTGGCGGCTGATTCGCTGGTGAACTTCGGCGGCCAGCGATTTCCCCCCGACAATTGCCGTTTCAACAAGATCTACAAAGTGGGCCAGACAGCTTTCGTCTGGGCCGGCTGGTCGCTTTATTCAGAGTTCCTGACCGCGCACCTGGCCAAGAACGCGCCGCCGCCGAACCTCGATTCCGAAGCAGCCGTCTTCGATTTCTTCATCCGCTTCTGGCACGCGATGCGCGACGACTACACGTTCATCGCGCGCAACTCCAGCGGGGTCGACCACCCGTTCGTGGACCTTGAATCGGTCTTCATGCTCGTCAACCGTCACGGCATGTACCGCGTCTCGGGAGATATGGACGTCACCGAGTTCCAGCACTACTGCGCTGTGGGCTCGGGCTCGCGCTATGCGCTGGGAGCGCTGCGCGTGCTCTACGAAGAGCGGCTTGATGCCGGCCAGATCGCTCAACGCGCCGTGCAGGTCGGCATCGATTTCGACGTTCACTGCGGCGGGCCGATCGAGATGCTGGAGATCAGCTAGCCGCGGGCGGATTCGCCCTCACGCGAACCACCACAGCTTCCAGTTGCCGTTCTCCATCACGACCCACATCTCCGTGAAATTGGTGCCGCGGGCGGCGGTGCCGGTGATAGTCAGCTTGAACTGGCTGGACGCGATCTTGGTAAGCGTCACGCCGGGGGTCCGCTCGCCGGCGGGCATGCGCGCCAGCAGCGCGTAAATATCTTCTCGGTTCTCGGCGAAGTAGGTCTTGACCTCGTGCTTGGGGTCCTTTCCCTCAGACAGGAAGTGCGCCTTGGTCTGCTTGCTGATCAGCTGGTCATAGAGCAGGTCGTCGTCGCCCTCCTCCATCAGGCGTGAAAGATGAGCGATGAGCTGGCGCGTGACGTGCGAGATGAGCGTGACGCTGCCGTCGGGGTTCTTGATGATCAGCTCTTCCTTGGGCACATCGTGCGGGTCGATCTCCGACTGCGCACGCTTGCCGACCGGCGGTTCCCCGCCCTCGGCCCCCGGCAGCCGCGCGAGGAACGGGTCGTACCGGATCACCTTGACATCATCGCTGCACGCCGGAAGAAGCAGAACAGAGCTCAGAGCACAAAGCAGAACGCAGCACGGAGTGGGCGCGGCCCGCCACCTGCTCGCCACATTAAGCGTTGAACTCTGGACTTTGAACTTTTCCGTCATGTCTTACACCTGGACCGCCCGCGTCGTCGCCCCGCCCCGCCCCCGCCGCCACTGATCGTGTACGCGGAACTTCTCCAGCGGTTCCCTCGCGTCCGACCGCCAGTGGCACCCGCGCGACTCTTCCCGCCACGCGGCCGACCGGGCCATCAGCCCAGCCACCAGGAGCATGTTCTGCACCTGCCACCCCTCCGGTGTATCAAAGATCTTGTCCAGCGTGTAGCGGGCCCAGAAGTCGATCATCTCGATCGCATCACGCAGCTTGGGACCCGTCCGCTCGATCCCCACGTTCCTCCACATGCACGACCGCAGCGACGAGAGCACGTCCGACAGGTCCAGTTCCGCCTGCTCCGATGGCCGGATATCCGAGATCACCGGCACCGGCGCCGCCCGCGGCGGAACCGCCCATCCCGGCGGCGCGGTCCCGCCGTTCCCATTCGTCCCTTTGCCGTGGTGCGTGAGCTCGCGGGCCGCGCGCCCCGCGATCTCCCCCATCACCAGCCCCTCCAGCAGCGAGTTGCTCGCCAGTCGATTCCCCCCATGCAGCCCGGTGCACGTGCACTCGCCAACGGCGTAGAGCCCGGGCACATCGGTCCGCCCGAATGGATCGGTCGCCACGCCGCCGACCGTGTAATGGGCCGCGGGATGGATTGGGATGAGGTCCCTGCCTGGATCCAGGTCGAACTTCGCCAGCAGATGCGCGATCCCCGGGAAGCGCTGGCCGAAGCCCTTGATGTGCCGCACATCAAGATAAACGTTGGTGCCGCCGCGCTCCGCGAGACGCCGCATGATGGCGCGCGTGACCACGTCGCGCGGGGCCAGCTCGGCCATCGGGTGCGCTTCGGGCATGAACCGCTCGCCCTGCTCATCCAGCAGCAGTCCGCCCTCACCACGGACCGCCTCGGTGATCAGCGACCGCGACGCGCCGGCCAGGTAGAGCGTTGTCGGATGGAACTGGACGAACGCCATATCGGCGATCGTCGCCCCCGCTCGGTACGCCATTGCGATTCCATCACCGCTGCAGGTCTTGGGATTGGTCGTTTCGCGGAACAGCATCCCGGCCCCGCCGGCCGCGAGGATCGTCGCTTTCGCCCAGATCATCTGCAGTCCATACTTGGGATGAACCGTGATGGCGCCCATCACCGGTGAGCCCGGCTCCGGGCCCGATGTGATCAGGTCGAGCGCGAAGCAATGCTTGAAGAGCCGGACCCCAGACGTGTTCGCGGCCTTCTCCCACAGGCATCGGAGCAACTCGCGCCCCGTCGCGTCGCCATCGGTGTGCACGATGCGCGCCGCGTGGTGCCCGCCCTCGAGCCCCAGACTTGGCTCGCTCGATCCCGCGGCATGATCCAGTCGCATTCCCCATGCGATCAGCTCACGCAGCCGCGCCGGTCCGGCCTCCACGATCGTCTTCACCGCTGGGAGGTCGCATAGCCCGGCCCCGGCATCCAGCGTGTCCTTCACATGTGCGGCAAACGAGTCTTTCGTGTCCAGCACAACCGCAATCCCGCCCTGCGCGTACCCCGTGCTCGATTGCTGGGGCTCGTCCTTGCAGAGGACGATCGTCTCGCCGTGCTCGGCCGCCGCGATCCCAGCCCGCAACCCAGCCACGCCGCCGCCGATCACCAGTGTGTCCGCGAAGATCTGCGGCAAGAGCCCCGAGCGAAAGGGGATCAGATATCGCCGTGTGTCAAAGAGAGGCAGCATTGGGGACCGAAGATGGTAGAGATACCGATGGGCCGGCTTTCTGACATTGGCGTGCGTAGTATTCTCCGTAAGCCAGTGACCTCAGCTCACTTATGGCCTCCCGCAGGGAGGCCTGATCGTTCTGGGAATCCGCTGGCAGCGCCCCTCGCCCCGCATGGTTGCGGAATCTCGAAGTGGGCGCGCCAACCCAGTACGGCGAACTTGTCCCAACACGCTTGGTACGAAGAACGCCCGAACTTCCCGGCTCAGCGGTAGTCCATTTGTGGCTTCCGGCTGATCCGGCAGGAGATGTTCTCGTTATGCCTTTCAAGAAGCTCGGCCTCTCTCCCTCCATCACCTCCGCCCTTGAACACGAGGGCTATCACACGCCCACGCCCATCCAGGCCCAGTGCATCACGCCCGTACGCGAAGGACGCGACCTGCTGGGCTGCGCCCAGACCGGCACCGGCAAGACCGCGGCGTTCGCGCTCCCGATCATCGATCGGCTGCACACCGCGCCGGTCGACAAGACGCGCCGCGGACCGGTGCTGCCCCGCGCGCTCATCCTCTCCCCCACGCGCGAGCTGGCGACACAGATCGCCGAGAGCTTTGCCACCTATGGCCGCAACACGATGCTGCGCACCGCGGTCATCTTCGGCGGCGTAAGCCAGTTCCATCAGGTCCGCGCCCTTAAAGCCGGCGTGGATGTCGTGGTCGCAACGCCGGGTCGCCTCATGGATCTCATGGAGCAGCGGCTGGTCGATCTCAGCCAGGTCCAGATTCTCGTCCTCGATGAGGCCGACCGCATGCTGGACATGGGCTTCATCAACCCCATCCGCCGGATTGCCGGCGTCCTGCCCAAGACCCGGCAGACACTCATGTTCTCCGCGACCATGCCGCGTGAGATCATGAAGCTGGCCGATTCGCTCCTGCGCAACCCCGTCAAGGTCTCGGTCACACCCGTGGCCTCCACGGTGCCGCTCATTGAGCAATCGGTCTACCAGGTGCCCCGCATGCGCAAGCAGTCGCTCCTGCACCACCTGATCCGCGAGGGCAACATTCAGCGCGCCGTGGTCTTCACCCGCACCAAGCACGGGGCCGACAAGGTCGCCTACCGCCTCTCGCACGCCGGCATCTCCACCCAGGCCATCCACGGAAACAAGGCCCAGAATCAGCGTCAGCGTGCACTCGATGCGTTCCGCACCGGCCGCTCGCGCGTGCTGGTTGCAACCGATGTTGCCGCCCGCGGCCTCGACGTCGACGGCATCACTCACGTCTTCAACTTCGATCTGCCCAATGAGCCCGAGGCCTACGTCCACCGCATCGGCCGCACCGGCCGCGCAGGGGCGACCGGCAAGGCCATCTCGATGTGCGATCACGACGAGCGCGGCTTCCTGAACTCGATCGAACGCCTGATCGGCAAGCGCATCCCCCTGGTCGCTTTGCCGACACTCGCCGCCGAGCCCGAGCCAAGCTACGCGCCGCGCCTGGCCCCTGTCATCACCGCCCGGGGCGAACGCCAGCCTCATGGGTCTGGCCACGCCCACTCGCGAAGCCACGGCCACGCCACCGCCCTTGGCCACGGCCATGGACAGGGCCACAGCGGCCCGCGCCGCGGTCCAGCCCGGCCCTCCTCCCGCGGCCCGCGCAGCGGGACCGGCCCGGCTCGTCGCCGCGCCCGTTGGTAAGCTCCCCCTGCTCGCGCAGATCTGCGGTCGATCGACCACTTCTCCAAGTTCCTACCCTCGCTGCTCTCATGGCAAAACGCGCCAAGAAAACCAAGGTCACGGCCCCCAATGTCGTGGGCTCGGGTACGGTCGAGCCTGCATCGCCCAAGCCCGACCGGCCCCAGGTCATCAAGGCTCGCTCCTTCGCGATCGACGCCGCGCGCATGCTCGACGACGACCAATGCGAGGACGTGATCGTCCTCGACGTCCGCGGGCTCTCTCACCTGTCGGACTTCATCGTGATCGGCTCGGGCACCTCTGACCGTCAGATGCGCTCCGCGGCGGCCGATGTCGCCGATCTTGGCAGGCAGCAGGGCCATAGTGCTGTCCGCCAGAGCGTGGACGACCGCACCACCTGGCACGTCGTCGACTTTGTCGATGTGGTGGTGCACGTGTTCGAGCCCAACACCCGCGCCTACTACGACATCGAGATGCTCTGGGGCGACGCGGCGCGATTGGATTGGAAGCGCACCGCTGCCGATCAGAAACTCAAGCCCAAAACGCGCGTGCGCCGTGCCAGCAGCGCCCAGCGCGAAGCGACCGATGCCGACGAAGACTAAGAAGTCGCCCGCTCGCGCCTCCAGGCGCGCCGTCCCTTCATCGGTGAAGAAACGCACCGCCCCGAAGAGCCGCGCGCTCAGGCCTCCCAGGCCTCATCCCGCCCCGCGTTCCTCCAAGGTGGGCATCGTCCGGGTCAAAACGCCGGGCCGCGGAACCTCCCAATACGAGGTGCTCATCGGCATGGGATTGATTCACGGGGCCGCCGACCGTCTCCTGGAGCCGGGGGCCGGCGTCCTGGTCGTCATCGATTCGCACCTGGGCAGCCCGCTCGTCGAGCCGCTCCTGCGCGAGCTCGATCGAGCCCGTGCGCGCTGGGGCGTCTGCGTAGTCGCCGCCACCGAGCACGACAAGTCGCTCATGACCGCCGAGCGAGCCTTGGCCGAAGCAGCGCGCCTTCGCCTCGGACGCGACGGCCTGATCATCGGGCTGGGAGGCGGCATCGTAACCGATGTTGCCGGTTTTGTCGCCGCGTCCTTCAAGCGCGGCGCGCGCATCGTGCAGTGCCCCACCAGCCTCCTCGCGATGGTCGATGCCGCGATTGGCGGCAAGACCGCCGTCAACCTCATCGTCGCTCCCAGCGATCCCGGTCAAAGCGACGCGGGCAAGCCTCGCCTGGTCAAGAACCTCGTGGGCGCGTTCCACCAGCCCGCCCGCGTAGTCTGCGATATCGCGGCCCTCCAGACGCTGCCGCCTCGCGAGCTGCGTTGCGGGCTGGCAGAGTGCATCAAGCACGGCATGATCGCCGGCAGCGTCCGTGGCTTGAACGACGCCAAGCTCCTCGACTGGACCGAAAAGTCCCTCGATCCGGTCCTGGCCGGCGATCAGGCGGTGCTCGCCGAACTGGTGAGGCGCAACGTCGCCCTCAAGGCCCGCGTCGTCGCCGCCGATCCGTTCGAGGAGAGCAGCGATTCGTCCGGCGGCCGCATGATGCTCAACCTCGGTCACACCTTCGCACACGCCCTCGAGACGCTCCCGGGGCTGAGCTGGACCGACCACACCGGGCAACTCCAGATCGGCCCGCTCAAGCACGGCGAGGCTGTGGGCCTGGGCCTTCTCGCCGCTGCCCGCCTTGGCGAAGCACTCCGCCTCCTGCGCCCGCGGCTTTCCGAGCGCATCCACATCCTGCTTCACAGAATCGGGTTGCCCACCCGGCTCGCCGGCCTTCCGCCAGCCGAGGCCATCGTCGCCCGTATGCGCGACGACAAGAAGGCAAAAGCGGGAAAGCTCCGTCTTATTTTGCCAATCACCGGCAATCGCTGTCACGTTGTCACCGAACCGGCCACCGAGGCCGTGAAGAGCGCAGTCGACAGCATCCGCACCTAGTCAACAAACGGCAAATTCCCTAAGAGCAACCCTTTGATTTCAAAGGCGCAACTCTCGCCCGCCCGATAAGACGGCGGGTGTGGCCGACCGCGATTGCTGAACTCCGGGGGGTCCCCTGGAGTCCGCGGACGGCTCGCTGTGTACATGGAGCCGCGCGTGCGCACCATCGCCATCATTAATCAGAAGGGTGGTTGTGGAAAGACCACTTCGGCGATCAATCTGGCCGGAGTCTTCTCACGGGCCGGGTTGAGAACACTCCTGGTGGACCTGGACCCGCAGGCACACTGTGCCGCGGGCCTGGCCATCCCCGAGCAGCGCATCGAGTTCAGCATCGGTGACGCGATGTCCGCGGCCGACGACCGGCCCATCGATTGGACAAGGCTGCTCTGGCGAGTCAGCCGGAACCTCGACCTGGCGCCGAGCACCGTGCGTCTGGCGGGCCTCGAGGCCCCGCGCGGCCCTCTCTCCCAAATCGAGCATCCCGAGCGCCGCCTGCTCTCGGTCCTCTCTCGCATCGCCGATCAGTACGACCTTTGCCTGCTTGATTGCCCGCCTGCGATCGGCCTTCTGACCTACAACGCGCTGGTCGCTTCGAGCGAAGTGCTCATCCCGGTCGAAACCGCGTTCTTCTCGCTGCAGGGCGCCGCCAAACAGGTCAGCACCATCAAGGCCTTGGGCAAGCGCCTCGGCGTCGCCCCGCCTTACCGCATCGTCCCGACGCTCCACAATCCCGAAAGCACGCTCTCTCGCGACCTGCTCGGCGAGCTGCACCGCCGCTTCGAGCACAAGGTCTCGCCGGTGGTGATCCGCTTCGATCAGCATTTGCGCGAGGCCGTCAGCTTCGGCCAGCCGGTGATCGAGTATGCCCCTCACTCTCCGGGCGCTGAGGACTATGTGGCACTGGGCCGCTGGCTCCTGGATGTCCACGACGGCAAAGCCCGCATGCCCACTACCGCGAACGCGGATGCGGCCATCCCCTCTGGCGTGACCGTTCGCGAGGGAGCGGCCACCACCTTCCTTGCCGGCCCCAGCGCCGAGCCGACGCCCGAGGCCATCCGGTCCCGCGCAGCCGAGCTGGCCGAGAGGGCTGCCAAGCTCATCGAACGGACCGAGCTTAAGGGAACGCTCGACGAGGCGCCGACCATGACGACGCTCTTGCGTTCACAAGGGTTGGCCCCGCCGCCCTCCGGCCTGACAGGCATCTTCGGCGCTCGCCAGACACGCCAAGGCGTGCTCTTCATCCAGCCCGCCGCGGCAGGGCGAACCCTCAGCATCGCCGGGACGTTCAACGGCTGGTCGGGTGAAACGACCCCCATGCGGCTCAACCCGCAACTGGGCGTCTTCGAGGCCTGCGTCGCTTTGCCGCCCGGCCGCTTCGCCTACCGGCTGGTGATCGACGGCAATTGGATCGCCGACCCGCACAACCCCATCACCGAGCCCAATCCTTTCGGCGGCATCAACAGCGTCGTCGAAGTCATTCCCGAAGTGCAGAGCGTCCCGGCCTGATTTCGTTCGCTGCCTTCGCCCGAACAATGCTCGCCGACCCACACAAGCTGGGCAACCCCGACGCATTCGATGCGCTGGCGGACCTCTTCCTCGGGCAGGATCACAAGGTCCATGCCCATGAGGCAGCGATGGGCCTTCCCGTCGGGCAGGGTGGTGGCGCCGGCCGTGCCACTTCCCTCCACGCCGGCAAAGAGGGTGAGGAAAGCGGCAATCCCGCCAGCCCGGCGAAGCTGACGCTGGTAAGCGATTCCGACGATCCCTCCGGCGGGGGGCCAGCCGCCGCGCCCTGCATTGAGGCCCTGGCACTGGGTCACCTGCCTGTGATGGCGGCGGCCTGGGCCAGCCAATATGCCCGTCATGCCGCCGATCGCGTCCAAGCCCCGATCGCGTTCATCCGGCTGAGCGGACAGGATGTCCGGATCGAACTGCATAGTCCCGCTGGGGCTAAGCCCCAGGCCAGCCGAGCTTTTGCCGACGCTCCGGCCGCGCTGGAGTTCGTCAGCAGGCTGGCCGGACGAGTCATCCTCATGACCGACACCGGGCGCGAGGCCGAACTGGCCCAGACCCCCGGCATCGACCGCGTCACGCTTTTGACCAGCGGAGATGAGGCCGGCATCGTCGCGGCATACGGCCTGCTCAAGACGCTCGCCCAGCGCCTGCGTGCAGCTCGCGGGGCGGGAGCCGAATCAGCCCTCCGCGTCGCCGTCATGGGCGCCCCGCCGGCCCGAGCCGAGTTCGTGATCGAACGCCTTCGCGACGCGTCTCACGCGTTCCTCAACCTCGACCTCAAATCCGACGCCTGCATCGCGCGTATCGAAGCCGGCTCGCCCGGTATCCAGCTCTATGCAGGACCTCTTGCCGGGCCTGTTGCGGACCTGCTCTTGCTTATCACTCACACCAATCCAGGCCGCACGACCCCGCCCAAGGAACCGACGCCCGCGCCGACGACCTCCGGCATGCCGATCCCCGCGATCGCTGTCCCGGTCAAACCGCAGGAGCCCATGGGCCTCCCCGAAACTTTCCTTGGCACGACTATCGATTCACTCACGATCTTCATCCAGGGCCTGGACCCGCTTGCGGCCCGCTGTCCGTACGCAGAGGAGATTGAGCTCGCCCTCGACGAGGACGGCGTCCTGCACCTCCTCGCCCGAGCAGAGGGGTACGGCCAGCGCGGACGAGCGCTTGAACGGCTGACGGTCGCAAGCGCCTGGGCTGAGATGCACCGGCGAGTGCTGCAATTGACCCTCAAGGACATCCAGAGACCCATCGCGGGGCTCACACCGGTGATGCACGTCCTCACCGATCAGCCCGCCGCGTGGCGGACACTGCTCGATAGTCCGGTGCGCGTGCACATGCTCTCACCGGTCACCGTCGGCTCGGAATGGACCTGTGCGCCCGTGAACTAAAGGTCGGCAAGGGCCCGGAAATCAGGCGATCTCTTTGCGCTTGACGCGCAGCTCGGTCAGCTTCCGCCGACGGCTCACGTCCACGCGGTCGATCACGTACTCAGCACCTTGATTGTTGTGCTCGGGCAGCTCGTACATGAGGTCGAGCATGATCTCTTCCATGACCCCGCGGAGGCCGCGAGCGCCGGTGTCGCGCTCCATCGCCTTCTCGGCGATGGCCTTGAGCGCCCCCTCGGTGAAGGTCAGCTTGGCCCCTTCGATGCCGAAGAGGTGCTGATACTGACGGACGAGCGCATTCTTCGGCTCGGTCAAGACGTTGATCATCGCCTCGATCGTCAGCGGCATCAGCGGCGCCACGATCGGCAAACGGCCCACGAATTCCGGGATCATGCCGAACTCGAAGAGATCGTCGGGCTGAACCTGCGCCAGGAGCGCACCCTTTTCGCGGCTCTCATCCGAATCGAAGGACTGATCCGTGAAGCCGATTCGCGCCTTGCCGACGCGGCGGCGGATGATGTCCTCGAGCCCGACGAACGTCCCGCCGCAGATGAACAGAATGTTGCTCGTGTCCACCTGGATGTACTGCTGCTCCGGGTGCTTGCGCCCGCCCTGCGGCGGCACGTTGGCCACTGTGCCCTCGAGCATCTTGAGGAGGGCCTGCTGCACGCCCTCGCCCGACACGTCGCGAGTGATCGAGACGTTGTTGTTGGTCTTGCCGATCTTGTCGATCTCGTCGATGTAGATGATGCCGCGCTGCGCCGTCTCCAGATCGAAGTCGGCCGACTGGAGGAGCTTGAGGAGCAGATTCTCCACGTCCTCGCCGACGTACCCCGCCTCGGTCAGCGTCGTCGCATCACCGATCGCGAAAGGCACCTTCAGGATGCGCGCCAGCGTCTTAGCCAGGAGCGTCTTGCCGCTGCCGGTAGGGCCGATCAGCAGAATGTTGGACTTATCAAGTTCGACGCCCGCATCCTCGCGCCCGGCCTGCTGGAGCCGCTTGTAGTGGTTGTGGACCGCCACCGACAATGCCCGCTTGGCCTGGTGCTGCCCGATGACGTACTGATCCAGGAACTCCTTAATCTCCCGAGGGGCCGGAACCTCGGTGAACATCGGCGTCGAGGCGCCCACGCGCCGACGCTCCTGCTTGAAGATGTTCTGGCACAGGTCGGTACAGTTGGCGCAGATATAGACGTCGTTGGGACCCTCGACCATGGGGCCCACCTCGCGGCTGGTCTTCCCGCAGAATGAGCAGGTCGTCAGGCGGCGCCCGCGAAAACCCTTCCCGTCATCGCCCCCGCTGCCCCCACCGTTTCCGGTGTGGGTGTGCGGGCTGCCGTCGGGACCGTCCGGGCGGTTCTTGGCCATTGCGTATCTCGTTGCAGATCGGTCCGGTCCCGGGCGGCCGGGAAGGGGCGAGAGGGTGCGGGATGGGGGGTTGGGACAGCTCGGAAACCGGCTTGCGAGGCTAAAAACGTGGTCGGCAATCAATTCGGACGTACTGACAGATTGCTGCAGAGTGTATCGGCCGTTGGCTCTGGTATCTGCACCAGCTCGGCCTCCCACCAAGGCTAACCCGGGTTCGGACCAGGGCCAGCCGGCGGCGTCGATGTCGTTCCAGATGAAGGGTTTGGGGACGCTATAGACGGACCGGTCCGGGTGTTACCCGGGCCTTGGGCACGAACCGGCTTTGCCCGGGGACCTTGTTCGGGGGTCTTCCGCGGGGTCAAGCGGCTGGGGAGCGCCGCCTCCCTCATCTTGGACCCCAGGCGCGCCTTGGCCGCATCGAACTCGGTCTGCGAGATCTGGCCTGCAAGCTTCATCTGCCGCAACTGCTCGAGCAAACCGGCCTGCTGACCGGTGTCTCGCTGACTGGCCAGGAACCTCCGCCGGACGTAGAGCAGCACGATGGTCATCACGGCGACCACCGCGATCAACGTTCCCACGAGGATGATGATCTGCGCGGGGTCAGCGGTCTTGCCCGGAGCAGCGCGGGCAGCGCCCGGAGCCTGAGCAAGGAGCAAGTTGACAGAGAGAGCGGTCAACACGCGTGAGCGTACCGCACTCGGCGGGCCCTCGCGCGGCCAGCGACCAGATCAAGCGTTGTTTGAGGCGATTGCCTCGCGGATCGGCATGATCAGGTTGGGGACGACCCGGCCTTCAAGATAGTTCTCGCCGTGCTTGGCCAGTTGCGAGAAGATCGTCTTGAGCTCGGCAACGTCCTTCACCGAGCCGTATCGCCGCAGCGTCAGATAGACGCTGATTGGCTCGGGGGCCACGTCGCTGTTGCTCTCGCCACGCCAAGTGGGCGAGCCGGGGCCGCCCGGCGTGCGAGTCTTCACCTCGAAGAATGCCTGAAGCTCCGCGGCATCGTCCAGCGCGATACCGAAGACCGGCTGGCAATCCAGCGCCCGGGTTCCATGGACATCGAGCATCCGCCCCAAGGGAGAATCGGCAAAGAGTGCTTCCTGCACGATCAGGTCGTGGTTGCCGGCCGCGAGCAGGTCGAAGCCGTAGAGCAGTTCGAGGTAGTCCACATCGAGCGGGCTGATCGAGAGGTAGTAGGGCGCGGTCTCGAGCGCCAGGCGGTGCAGGGCGTACGCCTCCTGGGGGGAGGGCGCGTTGACCACGCCGGTGCGCAGGTGGTTCCGACGCAGCGCTATCCAGTGCTGCTGCCCGGCCGTTGGATCCGACTCGAGCGCCAGCTCCGAAGAGAGCCGCCGGAAACGGTCCATCCCCGGGAAATCGCGCCGGACACGGTCGAACATCCCCAGGACCGTCTCCCGATTCGTCGGAAGATCCATCTTCAGGTTCAGCCGCTGATTCACGTAAAAATCAGAGCACAGCGCGCCATAGCTTTCGGACATATGCTCTCGCTTCTCGTGGTCAGGGAAAGTCTACGGCGGATTTATACCCGCGCGACCTTTCATGGAGAAGGATCAACATGCTCGAAGCTAAAAAAGTTTTGACCCTCGCAAGCCTGGCAGTCGCGCTGGCCGCCGGCGGCTGCTGCAATGAGAACTGCGTCAAAGCCGACTCGGCCGACGCCACCAAGGCGCCCGCCGACACCAAGGGCAAGGTCGTGGTCGTGAATGCCCGCTGCCCCGTAAACACCGACGACGCCATCCCCGGTCACATGGCCGACGCCAGCTGCGTCGTCGAATGGCGCGGCAAGAAGGTCGGCTTCTGCTGCCCCGGGTGCGGCCCGCAGTGGAAGAAAATGAGTGACTCAGAGCGCGACGAGGCGCTCGCCGCGGTCATGCAGTAACCCACTCGCCGGGAAAAAGAGTCGGCTCTGGCAGAGCGGTTTGCCGAAGCCGGGGGCTATCCGTGCGTCTGGCCGGCGGGGACCGGATCGCCCTGCTCATCTACCTCGATCGGCATCGGCAGGCCCAGATCCTTGATCTGGGTGAGGATCAGCTTCTTGTCCCCGACCATCACCAGCACGCCGCGGTCCAGCGAGATGTTGGCGCTGGCCGCACGGTTGAGGCCTTCTACCCCGGCCTTCAAGGCGGCCTTCAGGTCCGCGGCGGTCGTATCGAGGGGTGCGCCGGCGATGAGCAACTCCGCCGCGTCGGCGACGATGCCACCGAGGCGACCAAACGATTCAGCCGTGTCGTTGCCGTAGGTCTCTCGCGCCTTCTGCACTTCTTCGGCGGAGATGTCGCCGGACGCGGCTCGCTTGAGCTCGGAGAGGAACTCCTTGAGCGCCAGTCCGGTCACGTCGGCACGAACGGCGCTGTATGCGCGGATGGTGCCAAGGTCCCGGCGCGCACCCACCCGGCTGCGCGCTCCATACGTGTAGCCGTGCACCTCGCGCAGGTTCCGGTTCAGACGGCTGGTGAACGACCCGCCGACGATGATGTTGGCCAGCTCCAAATCCACCCGCGCCGGATCGGAGAACTTAGGGCCCGGCGCTGCAAAGTGCAGCATGGTCTGCACGGCGCCGGGGCGATCGACGATGTAGACGCGCATCTTGTCGCCAGAGCGGAAACCCAGCTGAGCCTTCGGGGCACTCGAGCTGCCCGTCGGCGCCCACTTGCCGAAAGCCTTCTCCAGAGCGCTCTTCGCCTGCTCGGGCGTGATGTCTCCGGCCACCAGCAGCCGGGCGCCGGCGCCGGAGAACAACCGCTGGTGCGCCTGCTTGACGTCGGCGAGGGTCAGCGTGCTCACGGTCTTCTCCGTGCCATCCAAGGAGAGCCCGTAGGGATTGCCGTCGCTCATCAGCATCCGCGACGCCACGCGCGGCGCCACGATCGCCGGTTCCTCATCCTGCTGCTTGAGATCATCCAGATGGATTCGCTTCACGCGGTCCCAGTCCGCCTCCTGCATCCGCGGCCGCAGCGCCGCGTCGGCCATCAGGCCGGCCGCGGCGTCGAAATTCCGCGACAGCGTCGAGAGCGTCAGCGCCACAGAGTCGTAATCCACCCCCGCGCCCATCGTCGCCCCCAGCGATTGCAGCGCCTGCGCGAATGCCGCCGCATCGCGATCCCCCGCGCCCTCCTGCGTCATCGCGGCCGCGAGCCCCGCGAGCCCTGCCTTGCCCGGCTCATCTACCGGTCCTGCCGGATCGATGAGCAGCTCGGCCGTCACCAGCGGCAAGTCCTTCCGCGTCCAGACGTATACGGGAATCTTGTTCGAAAGCTCGACCTTTGCCGGGAGCGGCGGGGTGAACTCGTTCGCGGCCGAATCCGCGGGCCGTTTCTCGCGAGGTCCGGTCTCGGGGCGATCCGGCTCTTCCGGGAGCACGCGCATGATCAGGCGTGCGTCTGGCGTCAGCACCCTCTTGGCCACGGCCTTGACCCCGTCGGGGGTCGCCTTGCGATAGCGGTCCAGATCGCGCTGGAGCGAATCGGGCTGACCGAGGTAATACTGGTACTCATTGAGCTTGTCGGCCCGCGCCATCACGCTCTGGAGCGAGGAGAGCAGGGAGAGCTCCACGGTGCTGGCCCGCTGCTTGAGCTCCTCGGCGGTCGGGCCTTGCGACGCGAACTTCGCGAGCTCCTCGTCCAGCGCCTTCTCGACGGCCGCGAGATCCGCATCCGGCCGCGTCATGACCTCCACGCGGAAGAGCGACCCGAGGGCCGCCTGATCCTGCTGCGCCGAAACCGAGACAGCCGTCTTGTCATCCATTACCAGCCGCTTGTAGAGGCGACTGTTCTTCCCTTCGCTGAGGATCGCCCCGGCGAGGTTCATCTCCGCATCGCCTTCGGCGTAGGAGCCGGGACTGTGAAAGGCGTAGGCAATCTTGGGCAACTGCACCTTGTCGATCATCGAGCGTCGCACCACACCTGTCATCTTCACCGGGTCGGCCAGGCGCGGCGCCGGCGAGTTCCCACGCGGGATCGAGCCGAACAACCGCTCGATCAGCGGCTTGATCTCGACCGACTTGAAATCACCCGCAACCACCAGCGATGCGTTCTCCGGCGCGTAGAAGGTCGCGAAGAAGTTCTTCACGTCGTCGGTCGTGGCTGCTTCAAGGTCCTGGTGCGTCCCGATCACGCCCGTGTGATACGGGTGCCCTTCGGGGTACATGATCTGGTAGCTCGCCTCGTATGCACGGGCATATGGAGCGTTCTCGACGCTCTGGCGCAGCTCGTTACGCACCACGTCTCGCTGCAGATCGACCTTCTCCTTGGTCATGTTGACGCCAAGATCCTCCAACCGGTCGGCATCCAGCCAGAGCAGCAGCGGCAGGATCGACGAAGGTCCCGACGAGTAATAGTTCGTTCGGTCGAGGGCGGTCGACGCGTTGTTCGATCCACCGCCCGCTTCCATCAGGTTGTCGAAATCTGAGCCGGGCACCCGACGCGTCCCCATGAACATCAGATGTTCGAACAGGTGGGCAAAGCCGGATCGTCCCTTGGGCTCGTTGCGCGCCCCGACCCGGTACCAGATGTTCACACCCGCCACCGGCAGCGAGTGATCCTCGTGCAGGATCACCGTCATTCCGTTGGGGAGCTGGTACTTCTCGTGCTGCAGCGATTGCCCCTGCGCGCAGACGGCAGAGCAGCAGACGATTAATGCCGGAACGAGGGCCGACGACAGGGTGCGGTTGAGCATGGCGCAAGGATAGATGCGCCGGGTTGCATGCTCCGGCGGCCAGCGTCATCCTCGCCGGTAGACATCCGTGCTGACGTATTTGAGCCCCGAATCCACCATAAGCGTGGCCACGCACGCCCGCGGCCCCAGACGCTCCCCCACGCGGATCGCCGCGACGACATTCGCCCCGGATGACGTGCCTGCGAATAAGCCTTCCTCCTTCGCCAGCCGCCGCGCCATCTCCTTGGCGTCGGCGGTGGAGACCGAGATCACCTCGTCGGCCAAGCCGGGCTCCCAGAGCGGGGGCGTGTAACCGATCCCCACACCCTCGATCTTGTGCGGGCCCGGCTGACCGCCCTGAAGCACGGCCGACTCACCCGGCTCGACCGCTATGACACGCACACCCGCGTTGTGCCGCCTGAGGGCAGCCGCGATGCCGCGGAGTGACGCCGCCGTCCCCACCGATTGCACAACCGCGCTCACCTGCCTTCCGTCTGGCTCCAGATCTCGTCCCCCAGCGGCTCATACCCCGCGATGCTGTCGCGATTGTTCAGCTGATCCGTCCAATAGGTCCCCGGTTCGCGGCTGATCGCCCTGGCCTGTTCAATCATCGCCAGGATCAGCCCCTTGGTGGTCAACCCGCCCTCGCTGGGGACCAGCGTCAGCTCCGCTCCCAGCGCTTCCATCTGGTCCCGCTTCTCGCGGCTGAACGCGTCGGAAGTCACGATTCGCAGCCGATATCCCTGCGCCGCGCACACCAGCGCCAGAGAGGTTCCTGTACTTCCGCCGGTGTATTCCACCACCGTCCCGTCCGGCCGCAACCGGCCGTCCTCCTCCGCTCGCGAGATCATCGCCAGGGCCGCGCGGTCTTTCATGCTCGCCGTCGGGTTCTCCCATTCCAGCTTGACCACCACCCTCGCGCATCCCCGCGGCACCACGCGCCGCAGTTCCACCAGGCTCGTGTTGCCGATCGCCCCAAGGATGCCGGCTCTGCTCATGGATTGGCCTCCCGCTCTGCCACCGCCCGCGCGATCGCAGCGCCGAAGCGCTCGGCCATCGATGGCTGATCACACAAGACCGATGCGCGCACCCGCTGGCGCATTCCCCGCCTCATCTCGATCAGCCCTGCCCGATCGCGCGCCAATCCGACGGCCCTTTCGATCCACTCCTGTTCGCTCCTTGCCGCCAACCCCGGCAGGCCTGCCGCGGTCAGGAGCGACAGTCCCACGCGCGAAACGTGCCGTTCGCCGACCATGCTTACGGCCGGCACGCCCATCCAGAGCGCTTCGCAGGTTGTCGTTGTCCCGTGATAGGGAAACGTGTCGAGGGCGATATCCATCCGTCCGTACGCCGTCAAGTGTTCAATCAGGGTGGCTGTTCCGGGCAGCAGCTCCACGCGCGAGGGTTCGATCCCCGCACGCTTCATCCGTCCGCGCAGGTCGCCCTGCACCTCAGGGGCACGGAGCGAAATGTTCTTGATCACCAGCCGCGACTCGGGGACGGCTTCCAGCATCTTCGCCCACGCCCTGAGCGTGAAGTCGGTCGTTTTCTTGTGGGCGTTGAACGAACCGAATGTCACCGGCTCGCCCCGCCCCGCGGGCCCGTCGCTTACCGGTGGCGACTCGTCGGGCGGTCGATAGCAGAGAAAGCACGGGTCCAGCCGCAGCAGTCGCTCGGTGGTCACCTCATCGGCCGCGCCCGGCGGATCGGTCAGCGAATCGACGATCCGCCAATCGATCCGGGTCATGCCGGTCGTCTCGGGATACCCGCAGTAGGTCATCTGCACCGGCGCGGGCTTGAGCGCCATGACCGCCAGCCGATGCCCCGCCGTATACCCGCTGGTTTCGATCAGCACGTCGATCCGATCATCGCGGATCTTCTGGGCGAGCGCCGGGCTCTGCAGAATGGCGACATTGTGCCACGCATCCGCTTTGGCCTTCAGGCGCGCCGACGCGTCGTCCTCCGCGAGCGACAGCATGTAGCACGAAACATGGAATCGCGCGCGGTCCAGCCCGGCGATGATCGGCTCAACGAAGTGGCAGACCGCGTGCCGGCGCAGGTCTGGCGACATGAACGCCACTCGGAGCCTCTCACCGCTCCGGTCGCGCTGGCTCACCGTCGGCATTGGATCCCACGATCGTTCGAGCAAATCACCCGCCCGCCGGTGCGCCTGGAACGTCTCCTGCACATCCAGGCCGTGCACATAGCTGCGTGTGCTCGCCGCGAACTGAAGAAGCAGGTCGCGATCGGGATTCCTGTGCGCCGTCTCCGTGGCGATGACCACCGCCTCCTCGCCGCGACCGATCCCCTCCAGGGCGATCGCCAGATTGTGGATCAGCTCCAGGATTCCCGGGTGCCGCTCGAGCGCCCCGCGTGCCGCATCCGCCGCCTCGTGGAACCGTTCCGACCACAGGAGCGACTCGGTCCAACCCACCAGCGCATTGATGTTGCGGGGATCCGCGGCGACCGCGCGCCGGAAGACCTCTTCGGTTTCTCTCTCTGTTCCCATCGATCTCAAGAGCGCGCCAACCGACGCCAGGAACTCCGCATCCTGACCCGGCCCCGCCTTCGCCGCGGCACGCACAAAGTGCAGCGCCTGCTCGCGCCGCCCCCGTAGATACAGCACGTTCGCCAGCACCCGCATGGCATGATGCGACCGGGCGTCCTTGGCCAGCACGCGCCGGCAGAGCGCCTCGGCCTGATCCAGCCGCCCGGCTTCGACGTGCCCGATCGCCTTGAGAACCTGCGCATCGCTCATGGGCAGGGCCAGCGTACCCCCGCTCTCTCGATCGTGTCCGTCATCACTTCGAGGCGCTGACCGTCACGCCGACGTTGATTGCCGCCTTGTTCTCCGCCTGTCCCTTCGAGGCCTCATTATGCAGCCGCTTCACGCGATGCTCCGACCAGTCGCGCACCGCCAGGTCGGGCGCTGCCGGCCCGGTCTTCACCGAAAGCACGTCATACGTGTTGTTCCGCTGCGCGGGCGTGAACCCCGCGTCACGGATGAGCCGGCAGAGCACCGCCTCATCCAGGCAGTAGGTCGTCCCCGCCGACGACACCACGTTCTCCTCCATCATCACGCTGCCCATGTCGCTGGCGCCGAATTTCAGGCCCACCTGGCCGACGTGCGGCCCCATCGTGACCCATGACGCGCCGATCGAATACACGTTGTCCAGCATCAGCCGTGAGAGCGCCTGCGTTCGCAGGTAGTCGGTGCTTCCGCTCATCCGCACGCGCTTGCCGAACAGCTCTGCGCCCGGCCATTCCGCGACGTTCAATTCGCGCACCTCGCGAGTCGAGAAATCCACCCCACGCCCAAAGTCGAACGACCGGGCCACCAGGTCGCCGGCAAACTCCCGCTCCAGCTCGCCCGGATCGGCGCCCCAATCCGGGACGCGCCCCAGAGGCGTGTTCTCTCGCTGGAACGGCCAGGAAATGAAGCTCACATAGTGCCCGCGCACCCCGTCTGCGACTTCTTCACCGCTCGCGACCCGCATCTGGCGACTTGCGTCGTGTTTCAACGCCCGATCCTGCCACGCGCGTACCAGGCCCAGATGATGCACCCGATCCGCGTACCCCTCTATGTGCCCGAACATCATCGTGGCGCTGGTGAACATCCCCAGCTCGTGGGCGGCGAACATCGTCGTGAGCCACGCCTCAGCATCACACTTGCCCAGCCCGATCTTCCGCCGCACCGCCGGCGCGAAGATCTCGCCCCCGCCCCCCGGCAGCGAATCGAGCCCCGCATCCTTCAAACGCACCAGCACCCAGCGCACCTTCTCGAGCAGCGTGCTCCCGGGCGGGTCGAAGAAATGCACGAACTCGATCATCTCCGGCGGGCTGAACGCGTGCACATGGATACGCGGGAACTTCGACTTGATGCTCCGCAGCAGCTCCAGGTACCACTGCAAGGGCAGGGCCGGGTTCATGCCCCCTTGCATGAGTATCTGCGTCCCGCCGATCGCCTCGAGTTCTGCGATCTTCGCGTGGATCGCCCCATGGCTCAGCGTGTAGGCATCCGCTTCATCCCCGTCGCGACGGAAGGCACAGAACGTGCACCGCGCGTTACAGACGTTGGTGTAGTTGATGTTCCGATCGATCACGTACGTACGGATCGTGCCGCCATGGATCGATCGGCATCGCCTATCCGCAAGCCGACCCAATTCCATCAGCGGTATCCGAAGGAACGCTTCAAGCCCCTGCTCGGGCGTCAGCCTCGCTCCGCCTTCCGCCACCGCCTCGAGCAGGCCCGTATCAGTCCCGCTCAAATGCGGATATTCCTTCGGCGGCAGATAGATCGGGCCCATCCCTAACGGTTGGACCCCGCATCAGACCAGTCAAGGTTCCTGCCCCGGCCCGGCCTTCAGGGCGTCACCTTTCACCTCTAGCACCCGAATTGCACCGCCAGAAAGAACCCGGTAATGAAATCGGAGAGATCGTCCGGATTCACGAAAGCATCGGCGTTGAAATCTGCCGCTGGGCAGGTCCGGGGAAACTGAACTTCCAGAAAGAAGCAGGTGATGAAATCCGACAAGTCGTCAGGATTCACGAATGAATCGCCGTTGAAGTCCGCCGGACATGCCGGCGGCGCGACCGTGTAGGTCACTCGCAGCTGCGGACCCGTGCCATCCCCAACCTGCCTGCTCGCGAAGCGCCGCGCCGATCCCGGCACGTCCTCATCAATCAGGATGATCCAGCCGAAGCTGCTCGCCGGATCGTCCAGCCACCCCTGCACATCGGCGACCATGGTCGAGGTCGAGGCCCAGGTGTACTCACCCACCTCAGCCACTTCCTGGGATGCGCTCACATCGCTTGCGAAGTCGCCCCCCTGGCTTGTCCACGGCTGCGCGTCGAAGAAGCGGTGCTCCCATGTCGCATCACCCGGCGCCGCGGGCACTCCCGTTCCACCCGGACCTTCGTCCAGCGATTCACCTTCACCCCAATCGGCTGTCAGCCTATGGAGACTCGCTGTCGCCGCGGGCTGACCGAACGTCACCCGCGTGAGGTTGAGCGTCAGCTCGGCCGACGCAACGGTCGCCCCCGCCGGAATCGCGGCACTCACATCAAAGGCGATCAACGCCCGACGCAGCCCAAAGAACATCGTTCGCCCCGACACCAGGGAGGCCCCCAGCCCATTGCTCACCTCCGCACCTTCGGCCTGGTAGATCGAGTTGTCCCTGCTCGGCTGGATAGTCACGGTTTGGGACGCTGCCCCACCGGCCTCCAATGCAACCGCCAACACCCCTATCCCCAACATCCACTCCCCTCGATTAGTCTGGGCGCACAGCATGCCATTCTCCTTCGCTCGGCCTTATTGCGCACTCATCGCGCCAGGCAGCCGCAGCTCAATGTCATTCATCCGCAGGGCCCTTGCAAATAGACCCGCCAGGTCGCGCTCGATTTCGGCTCAAGTACGGGTGAAGAGCCACCGGGCCGCATCCGCTCTCTTCTCACCCGTTATGCTGCGGGAACAGGAGTTCCCGATGACCGGCCCCGCTCTTCTGGTCGTTCTAGCTCTGACCTCGGCCCCGCCCGATCAAAACGGCCCAACGGCATTCGTTGGAGCTCGCGTCATTCCCATCGCCGGTCAGCCCATTGAGAGCGGCACCCTGATCGTCCGGGACGGCAAGATCGTGTCTCTGGGTCCAACCGCCTCCACCCCGGTCCCTGGCGGCGCGACCCGCATCGACTGCGCCGGCAAGACGATCATGCCCGGCCTGATCGATACCCATTGCCACATCGGCGGCATTGGAGGCGCTGATGGGTCCGCCCCCATCCAGCCCGATGTCCGTATCTACGACTCGCTCAATATTCGCGATTCGGGCTTCCGCCGCGCAGTCGCCGGTGGCATCACCACCGAGAACATCATGGCCGGCTCGGGCCATCTGCTCTCCGGCCAGACCGTTTATGTCAAGCTCCGCCATATCCGCGACGCCGCGAAGATCGAGGACATCGTCTACAAGAACGCCGACGGCTCCATCGCCGGCGGCATGAAGATGGCCAACGGCACCAACTCCATCGGCGCCCCGCCCTTCCCCGGCACCCGCGGCAAGTCCGCCGCGCTCGTCCGCGAGCAGTATGTAAAGGCGCAGGAATACGCCGGCAAGCTCCAGCGCGCAACCAAGACCGACGCCGGAGGGAAAGCCTCCATCGACCCCGAGAAGGCCCCCGTCCGGGACCTGGCCATGGAAGCGCTTGGCGACGTCCTCTCCGGAAAAAAGATCGTCCAGCATCACACCCACCGCTCCGATGACATCATGACCGTCTTGCGCCTGGCGCAGGAGTTCCATTTCCGCGTCGTCCTCCACCACGTAAGCGAAGCCTGGAAGATTGCCCCGGAGATCGCTGCCGCTGATACCGGCTGGTCCTCCAAAGGCATCCGCGGCACGCCAGTCTCCGCCATCCTCGTCGATTCACCCGGCGGCAAGCTGGAGGCATCGGAGATGATGTGGGAAACTGGAGGAATTCTCGAGAAGGCGGGCGTCACCGTTGCCTTTCACACCGATGACTGGATCACCGACTCGCGCCTCCTGCTGCGCTCTGCGGCTCTGGCCGTCCGGGCCGGCATGTCGCGGGAAGCCGCGCTCGCCGCCCTCACGCTCTCAGGCGCCAAGATGCTCGACCTCGAATCCCGCATCGGATCTCTCGAGGCGGGCAAGGACGCCGATTTCATCGTCCTCTCCGGCGATCCGCTGAGCATCTACACGCGCGTGGAGCAGACCTGGGTCGAGGGCGAGAAGGTCTTTGACCTCGCCGATCCCAAAGACCACCTCTACGCCGTCGGCGGCTATGGCGCCGGCCACGACCAGGCCCCCTACCTCTGCTGCTATACCAGCGGCGTATTCACCTTCGGCGGCAAGCAGTGGGGAACTGGCGGCACAGGGCAGCAGGCCGACGAGAACGGGCAGTGAGAGCGAACACGCAGGGAAGCAGAGGAACCCAGAGACATCAGGACAGTCTTTGAGGCAAGCAAGGATCAGGAATGACCACAAGAATCTCCAGACGCTCCGCTTCCGTTCCTTCCCTCTCTTCGTTGAAACCCTCTGCGCTCCCCTTCGCCCTCTGGGTTCTCCTGGGTGTCCACCCGGCCTGCGCGCAACTGGCGATCCACGCCAAGACCCTCCACACCATGGGCCCCCAGGGCACCATCACCGACGCCGTCGTCGTTTGTAACAACGGCAAGATCGCCGCCATCGGTCCGGCCGCCTCAACGCCCATCCCCGCCGGCATGAAAACCCTCTCCGCCGACGTCGTTACCCCCGGTCTCATCGACGCGCACTCCACCGTCGGTCTGTCGGGCATCTACAACCAGCGCCATGATTCTGACCAGCTCGAAACCTCTTCGGCCATCCAACCCGAGCTCCGCGCCCTCGACGCTTATAACCCGCGCGAGAAGCTGATCGAGTGGGTCCGCTCCTTCGGCGTCACCACCATCCACACCGGTCACGCGCCCGGTGAACTCATCTCGGGCCAGACCATCGTCGTCAAGACCATTGGCGACACTGTCGAGCTTGCGCTCATCAAGGAGCCCGGCGCGGTCGCCTGCACGATCGGTCCCGATGCCGAGCGCCAAGGCAGTCCCCCGGGCACCCGCGGCAAAGAGATGGCCATGCTCCGCGAGGCCTTCATCAAAGCCCGCGAATACCAGGAGCGCCGCGATCGCGCCGAGCAGAAGGCCAAGGACGAAGCGAGCAAGAAAGACGCCGACAGGAAGGACGCCAGGCCCGATGAGCCATCGCACGACGCTGGCGATCCGAACGACCCCAAAGAGAAGGAAAAGCGCCTCGGCCAGGAGCGCAACCTGCGCCACGAGATCCTCGTCCGCGTCCTCAAGGGCCAGGTGCCGCTGATGGTCACGGCCAACCGCGCCCAGGACATCGACACCGCCCTGCGGCTGCGCGAGGAGTTCCCCGGCATCAAGCTGTGGCTTGATGGAGCCGCGGAATCGTACCTGCTGATCGACCGTCTCAAGCCGGTCGTCGAATCGGGAGCCGTCCAGATCATCATCCATCCACCGATGGCCCGCGCGTACGGCCAGATGGAGAACGCCTCGCACGAGACGGCCGCCAAGCTCGTTAGCGCGGGGATCCCTGTTTCACTCCAGGCCGGCTACGAGGGCTACGTACCCAAAACCCGCGTCATCCTCCTCGAAGCCGGCATCCTCGCCACCCGCGGCCTCACCTTCCAGCAGGCCCTAGCCACCATCACCACCCAGCCCGCCAGGCTCCTCGGCCTCGATTCACGCCTCGGCTCGATCGAAGCGGGAAAAGACGCCGACCTTGCGCTCTACGACGGCGATCCCTTCGAGTACACGTCGCACTGCGTTGGCACGGTGATCAACGGTCAGGTGGTGTTTGAGGGGAGGCGGTAGCGCTGTTCGAGCCGATCTCGAAAAGAGGCCCGATGGAACGAGAGACCCTTCGGCGGGCAGCCCCACTGCGTTCGGCCGTCGCTGCCATCGCGGCACTTGGCCGGCTTCATGTCTTATACGTTGCTCTGGCCTTCGCAATGACGATCCTGGTCGCTTGGGGCTGTTGCGGGTGGGCATATGTGACACCGCAATGGGATCGTTGTCTTGGTTACTTTGTCGATGACCCGGAGACCGTAGTCTTTGCACAAGGCGAGCTTGGCTTTCAATGGCACCTGATCGTTCGAGACAAAACCATCACGCCAACCGGCGTGGCAATGGTGCGCCCGAGCTGGCTCGAGCCGACTCCAGCAGGAAAAATGACTTATCAATGCGCATCGGGATTTCCCTTCTTGGCGCTGCGATTTCTGGTGTTGCAAGATTCGCCGACCTTTCCAGCACATTGGGATCCTAAGCTTAGAATTCCACGTGGACAAGTTGTC